>Ga0209333_1000072_pt1 | contig 55531 bp, 51 predicted proteins | sample BlaSpr_A8_OM2_O3_FD_187982 | JGI IMG/M metagenome (GOLD analysis project Ga0209333, IMG submission 187982) | Forest soil microbial communities from Thunder Bay, Ontario, Canada - Black Spruce, Ontario site 2_A8_OM2_O3 (SPAdes) (version 2) | ecosystem: Environmental > Terrestrial > Soil > Boreal... | reverse complement strand
TCTTGCAACACATCCTCCGCCTCGCCGGCGTCGTTCAAAATTCTGGAGGCGATCGAAAACATCAGGGCGGAATATTTGTCGTAAAATTCCGCGAAGGCAGAGCGGTCCCGGGCGCCGATCCGCTGGAGCAACTCGGCGTCTTCTAGCTGCCTCTGGTGGCTACGGTCTCGACGCTGCCCTCGTCCCGCAGCACGGCAACGGCCCGGCGGGCAGTGTTCCGGCCGATCTCGAACTCTTCCATGAAGTCAGACTCGCTGGGCAGCCGTGAGCCCTTCGGGTACTCACCCGATGCGATGCGCCCCCGAATGATCTCTGCCAGCTGCCGATACGGCGGCAGCCTGGCCGTGGGATCGATCATGACCCGAGGCTAGTTACCCCATGATCAGATAGCTCAACCTGGAATAAGTTAGAACTATCTGGGTTAAGCTGAGCGATGAGACGGGCCCGGCACGCAGACCGGCTGCGTGGAAATCCGGCCCCTGGCCCCTAATGGGAGGGGTTATGGCCCAGGGCAATGAATTGCCACGCAGGCGCCGCGGTGCGTCACGGCACCAGCCAGGCCCGCCAGCCACGGCAATTGGGGAAGACCCGTTACTGGCGGCACTCCGGAAAATGTGGCAGGGCAAGTACGCCATCGAATACAGCGACCAAGCATGCACCGCCCAACGCATGGGGCATACCGAGGTAATCACGGCCAACACCCTGTATGAGCTGCGGGAAGCGATCAGGCGGGATGCCGTCAGCGGGAACCGTGAACGGTACGGGAGCAGCACATGACGGAATCCTGCCGGCACTGCCACGCGGAAATCATGAAGGTCGGGGATCAGTGGTACTGCAAGCGGACCGCCGACATGAACGGGTACTGCCGCAGTCCGGACAGCCCAGACGACAGGCACCGCCCATGAAAGCTGCGATTAGCATCTGCAAATACTGCGAGTTGCGCATATCGCGGGTCATGGGTGTATGGCTTGCCCTGGACGGGGGTGCCGGCGGCATCTGCGCATTTAACCCGCATGGAGCACAGCATCACCCAGAGGAGTGATTACGTGTCGTCGTGCGTGCCGCGCGGAGTGTGGCAGTTGGAGGCCGCAAGGCCGACGATACGCACCACCGGATGTCCCTCGCGTGCTGGGTGTTCGCTGCGCACGAAGACAGGCGAGCGCGGAATGACCCGACCGGTGCTGCATTGACCACGGATGGGCGGGCGCCTGACGTGTCGCCCAGGTCAGGCTCTTCCGCAAGGCATGTTCCGTTAGCGTGGCAGCGGGCCTGTCGGCCCTCAGTCGCAGGGGCCGCCGGCCAGCCAGGCGGCTCCGCGGCGGTACAGCGCCTCGACCTCGGGGCCGGTCAGGCCGGGCATGTCGGTCTTGACCTGGTAGCCGATGTTCGTCTGCAGGTAGGCCAGGTGCCGGTAGCCCTCCGGGAACCGCTCCAGCTGCGCCCGGTCGAGCTCGAGCCGCGCGGCCGGGTCAACCGGGTCCAGCCGGTCCTTCTCGTAGATCGGCTGACGCAGTACGAGGACCCAGCGGCTGGCGTCCCGTTCCAGGAAGTCATAGAACCGGCCGGTGCAGACCACGTCGCACAGCACCTCGTGCACGAGTGCGCGCTGTGAGATCGTCATCTTCGTCTGGGCGATGGCCCGGTCGTCGGCCCGGTCGATGGACGTCCCGCCGAGGAAGTGCAGGATGCGCACGCCACGTGCGAAGCCTTCCTGGCTGACCGTGATGAACTCGTCGGCGGTGCCCTGGAACCAGGTCGCCATCATCCGGCCGTCGGGGTGCCAGAGAGTGCGGAAGCGGTCCCAGTCACCGGCGTCGCGCCACACCACCCAGTTCTCGACCAGGTCGCGGATGGCCTGCCGGTCGGCTGCCTCGCTCATCGTGCGCGCCAGAGTTGCCCGGATGCGAGCGCTGCGCCCTCGCGCATCGCGTCGAACTTCGCCCACATCACCTTCGGATCGACCTCGGGCCGGTACGTGGCCTGGGACGAGAAGCCGCAATCCGTGCTCGCGATGACGTTCTCCCGGCCCGCGATCTTGGTGTAGCGGGTGAGGCGCTCGGCGATCAGTTCCGGGTGCTCGACGATATTGCTCGCGTGTGTGATCACGCCCGGCAGCAGCACCCGGTCGTCGGGCAGGGTCACGGTCTCCCAGGCGTGGTACTCGTGCTCGTGGCGGGCGTTCGCCGCCTCGAACGACAGGCCCATGGCCTGGACCTTCAGCATCAGCGGGATCACCTCGGCCAGCGGCACGTCGTGGATCCGCGGGCCTTCGTTGATGCCGTAGCAGGTGTGGTACCTGACCCGGTCAGCGGGGATGCCGCGCAGCGCGCGGTTGGTCGCCTCGACGAAGAGTTCCACGCGCTCGCCGACCGTCCGCTGATCGAGGGCCGAGTCGCTGAGGGTGTCGGTGAGAGCGGGGTCGTCGACCTGGAGCAGGAACCCCGCGTCCACGATCGCCCGGTACTCCTCGGCGAGGGCGTCAGCGACCGCGAACAGGTAGTCCGCGTACGACGGGTAGTACTCGTTCGCGACGTCCGCGCCGCCGGTCATGATGCCGAGCCCGCTCGGCGCCGTGGCCGGGATGAACGCCTCGGCGTGCGGCTGGCCGGTCAGCGCCGCCCGCAGGTCCGCGATCTGCCGCGCGATGGCCGCCTGGCCCCGGTAGGTCACCGGGCCGATGCAGACCAGCGGCTCGGGCGTGACGACCGAACCGCCGGTCATGGCCCGCTCGAAGTAGGCCGCGTAGTACTCGGGAAACGAGCTGACCTCCGCGGTCCACTGGTGGGCCTTGAGGCCTGGCCGGGGCTCGAACCCGGTCAGCCGCTCGCCGATATAGGCGAAGAACCCGGTCTTGCCCTGCTCCCCGTCGGTGACCACGTCGACGCCGTGCGCCAGCTGCTGGTCCACGGCCGCGCCGACGGCCTGGGCGACGGCGCCGTCCAGGTCCGGGCCGCGTTCGCCGTCGCGCATCTTGTCGAGCAGCGGCGCCGGCCGGGGGAGGCTTCCCACGTGCGTGGTGAGGATGCGTTCGGTGCTTCGCTTCACCGGCCGCACGCTACCGGGATCGTGCGAGGCCCGGTACCCCCGGGGCCTGCGGGGGACACCGGGCCCGGCGGGCTGGCCGCGCTGCGTCAGGCCTTGGCCTGCATGCCGCTGCGGGCCGGGTTGCCCTGCTGCCCGGCCTTGGGGTCCTTTTCGCCCTGCTTGGCTCGGACGCCGGCCTCGACCTTGTCGCCGAGGTCCTTGTCGACGTTGCGCCAGTACTCAAACGCGCGGGCCAGGACCGGCTCGGTCACGCCGTTGAGCAGGTGGCCGGTGATGTTGGAGACCAGCCGCTGGCGGGCGGCGTCGTCGAGGACGTCGCGGACCATGGTGCCGGCCTGGACGAAGTCGTTGTCGTCGCGGCGGGGGACGTAGGCGGAGCGCATGATGTCGCCGTCCGCGTACCAGGAGGCGGGCTTGTTGTGCTCGCTGTCCGCCTTGGGGCCGCCCTTGGAGTTCGGCGCGTACACCGGGTCGTGGGCGTTCACGATCCGCATCGCCCCGTCCTTGCTATAGGCGTGCACGGGTACGTGCGGCGAGTTCACCGGGATCTGCTTGTAGTTCACGCCGAGCCGGGCGCGGTGCGCGTCGGAGTAGGAGAACCCGCGGGCCAGCAGCATCTTGTCCGGGCTCAGCGCGATCCCGGGCACCAGGTTGTTCGGCTCGAACGCGGCCTGCTCCATCTCGGTGTGGTAGTCGGTCAGGTTCCGGTCCAGAGTCAGCCGGCCGACCTCGATCAGCGGGTAGTCGCCGTGCGGCCACACCTTCGTGAGGTCGAACGGGTTGAACCGGTAGGTCTTCGCGTCCTCGAACGGCATGATCTGCATCTTGAGCGTCCAGCTCGGGAACTCGCCGGCTGCGATGTGCTCGTACAGGTCGCGCTGGTGGTAGTCGGTATCCACCGCCGCCATCTGGTCGCCTTCGTCCTGGGTGAAGAACTCGATGCCCTGGTCGGTCTTGAAGTGGTACTTCACCCAGAACCGCTCGCCCGCCGCGTTGATCCACATGTAGGTGTGCGAGCTGTAGCCGTTCATGTGCCGCCAGGACCGCGGGATGCCGCGGTCGCCCATCAGGTAGGTCACCTGGTGCGCCGATTCCGGCGACAGCGTCCAGAAGTCCCACTGCATGTCGTTGTCACGCAAGTTGTTGTCCGCGCGGCGTTTTTGGGACCGGATGAAGTGCTGGAACTTCATCGGGTCGCGGACGAAGAACACCGGGGTGTTGTTCCCGACCATGTCGTAGTTGCCCTGCGAGGTGTAGAACTTCAGCGCGAACCCGCGCGGGTCGCGCCAGGTGTCGGGGCTGCCCCGCTCGCCGGCCACGGTGGAAAACCGGATCAGCGTGTCGGTGCGGGTGCCCGGCTGAAACACCGCGGCCTTGGTGTACGCGCTGACGTCGCTGCTCACCTCGAAGCGGCCAAACGCGCCGCCGCCCTTGGCGTGCGGCTGCCGCTCGGCGATCCGCTCCCGGTTGAAGTTCGCCATCTGCTCGATCAGGTAATGATCTTGCAGCAGGACCGGGCCGTCCGTGCCTACGGTCAGCGAGAACTCATCGCTCTCGACGGGGGCGCCTGCGTCGGTGGTCGTGGGGTGCGGCTGAGTGTCGGTCATGTGCCATCCCTCCTCTTGACCAGGCTGGCCCTACCCGGACGGGGCCGGGGATAACGTCGGCCCGTGCTGGTAGAGAAGTCCTTATGTTCGAGGACTTCACGCTGGAGCGGGTTGATGTCGGCGATGCGGAGCTGCGGGTGCGCCACGGCGGCTCGGGCCCTCCGGTCCTGCTGCTGCACGGCCACCCCGCACGCACGCGACCTGGAATAAGGTCGCACCGCTGCTGGCCGGGCAGTTCACTGTTGTCTGCCCCGACCTGCGCGGCTACGGCGAGTCGTCCAAGCCGCCGACCGGTCCCGACCACTCGGGCTACTCCAAGCGCGCGATGGCCGCCGACTGCGTGGCCCTGATGCGGGCCCTGGGGCACCCGCAGTTCTGCGCCGCCGGGCACGACCGCGGGATGTACGTGGCGCAGCGGCTGGCCATGGACCATCCCGGCGCCGTGCGCCGCCTGTGCGTGATCGACGGCATCCCGCTCGGCGAGGCGCTGGCCCGCTGCAACGCCACGTTCGCCGCCAGCTGGTACCACTGGTTCTTCTTCGCGCAGACGCAGCGCCCGGCAGAGCGATTCATCAACGCTGACCCCGAAGCGTGGTACACCGCAACGCCCGAGCACATGGGCCAGGAAGCCTACGAGGACTACCGCCGCGCGATTCACGACCCGGAGACCGTGCACGCGATGATGGAGGACTACCGCGCGGGGCTCGGCGTCGACCGCGAGCACGACGACGCCGACCGCGAGGCCGGGCGCCGGATCGGCTGCCCGGTGCTGTTCCTGTGGGCGGGCAGGGACGACATGGAGGACCTCTACGGCGACCCGCTGGCGATCTGGCGTGACTGGGCCGACGACGTCCGCGGCCAGGCCATCGACTGCGGCCACCACATCGCCGAGGAGGCACCGGCCGAGCTGGCCGGTCACCTGGCGAGCTTCTTCGCCGGCGCCTGACCGCGGCGTCCCGCGGCGTCCCTAGCCTTTCGCGACGCTGGCCCTCCGCGTCCCTAGCCTTCCGCGAGCATCGAGCCGAACAGGTCCGCGTAGCGGAGCAGGTGCACGTCGCCGACGTAGTGCTCGCGGATGTAGGCCTGCGCCGCTTGCCCCATCCGGTCCGCCTCGGCGGGGTCGTCGAGCAGCTCGCGCACGGCCACCCCGAACGCCTTCAGGTCACGCGGGTCGGGCAGCAGGATGCCGGTGCCGTCGGCGATCTGGTCCATGATCCCGCCGACCGCCGAGCCCACGACCGGCCGTCCCTTCCACATGCCCTCGGCCACTGTCAGCCCGAACCCCTCGGCGAGACTCTTCTGCACGATCACCGTGGCGTGCCGCTGCAGCGCGTTGACCATAGCGGCGTTCTCGTGCGCGTCGTCCAGCGGCAGGGTGACCAGCAGGATCCGCGCCCTGGCCTCGGGCGGCAGCTCGCGCCACTGCAGCAGGCATTCGCCGAACACCGCGGCGCCCTCCGGGTCATCGGTCACCCCGGCGACCGCCGGGCCGACCAGCAACAGGTAACCGTCGCCGCCGGGCACGACATATTCCGCGAACCCGTGCATGACGCCCTGCATGTCCTTGAGCTGATCCCACCGGGACACCTGGACCACCATCGGGTCGGTCGGCCCCGGCCGTCCCTCCCCGGTGACCTCCGCGTACCGGGTCACGAAGCCGACGCTGCCGTCGCTGCGCTCAAACGAGGTCCGGTCGTCGGGCGTGGCGCCGTCCAGAACCCCGATCCGGCCCAGGATCCCGCGCACCGTGTCGGTGTCGAGCGGCTCGTTCTTGGGGGAGAGCGGGTCGATCGACGGCGGGATAATTGCCACCTTGTCGGCTGGAATCCAGTCCGGCACGTACTCACGCCGGGTGAACACGAACCCGTGCGCCGCCTCCAGCTCCGGCCGCAGGAACTCCCAAGCCCCGCGCGTCGCGTTGTTCTGCCAGTCCACGCCGATGTGGCAGCGCCACGCCACCCGGGCTCCGGCGTCCACCAGTGCCCTGGTCAGCCCCGCGGTCTGCGGGTCATGCAGCAGCACCAGGTCGCCGGGCCGGACCTCGTCGAGCAGCTCGGCCGCGTTCGCGGCCAGCATCCGCGCGTAATGGTCGGCGTCGGCCTCGGTGAGCGGCCCTCCGGCGGTCTCGCCGTGGATCTGGTTGTGGATCCGCTTGGTGATCACGAAAAACTCGGCGTCGCCGGTGATCACCCGCCACTGGACTGGGATGGTGAGATCTTCGGCGTAGCCGAGGAGCACATGCAGCATCTCGGCGACCCCGCCGCCGGTCGCCGTCGAACTGACATTCCAAATCGTGCGTCCGCCCAGGTGCTGCCGGAACTGATCGGCGACCTGGACCAGCCGCTCGTCCCGCTGCGCGCCGATAATCGGCTGCAGCTGGGTAACGGAACGCCGCTCTACCTGTACCGGCTCCACCAGGCTCACCATCGGTCCCCCCACCGTCGGCAATTGCCTCAGGTACTCTTCCCAGACGGCGGCGGCCTATGTCAGGGCTCGAGGTGCGGGTAGCGGAAGTCGCGCACCAGCAAGTGGTTGCGCTTGACCGAGCGCGGGCTGGCGAAGCGGATTATGTTCCAGACGGTGCCGGCCTTGTCGTTCGTGCCGGATGCCCTGGCGCCGCCGAACGGCTGCTGCCCGACGACCGACGCGGTCGGTTTGTCATTGATGTACAGGTTTCCCGCGGTGTACCGCAGCGCGTCGTCCGCCTGCTCGATCACCGCCGGGTCGGCAGCGAAGATCGCGCCGGTGAGCCCGTACGCGGTGGACTCGTCGACCAGCCGCAGCGTTTCGTCCCACGCGTTGTCGTCGTAGACGTACGCGGTCAGCACCGGGGCGAACAGCTCCTGGGTCAGGAACGGCGAGGCCGGATCGGGGACCTCGAGCACGGTCGGGTCCACGAACCAGCCCACGGAGTCGTCGGTGTTGCCGCCAACCACGACCAGGTTCTCGCTCCTGGCGCGGGCCAGCGCGTCCGCGTGCTTGGCGAACTGCCTGGCGTTGATCACCGCGCCGAGGTAGGTCTGCGGCTCGGTCGGGTCGCCCACCACGACCGACTCGGTGAGCGCGACCAGCCGGTCCCGCAGTTCGGGCCACAGGCTGCGCGGCGCGTACAGGCGCGAGGCCGCCGAGCACTTCTGGCCCTGGTATTCGTAGGCGCCGCGGACGCAGGCGACCGCGAGCGCCTCGACGTCGGCGGTCGGGTGGGCCACGATGAAGTCCTTGCCACCGGTCTCGCCGACCACCCGCGGGTAGTTCTTGTACGAGGTGATGTTCGCGCCGATCGTCTGCCAGATGTGCTGGAACGTCGCCGTCGACCCGGTGAAGTGCACGGCGGCCAGGTCGCGGTGCGCCAGCGCCACCGCGCCGATCTCCGGGCCGTCGCCGTAGACGACGTTGACCACGCCGTCGGGCAGCCCGGCCTCGCGCAGCAGCTGCAGCGACAGGTGCATGACCAGCGACGCGCTCTCGGCAGGCTTCCAGACCACGGTGTTGCCGAGCACGGCCGGGCCAAAGGCCAGGTTGTTCATGCAGGTGAAGTTGAACGGCGATACCGCGAACACGAACCCCTCGAGCGGCCGGTACTCGGCCTGGTTCCACACGCCGGGCTGCGACCCGGGCTGCACCTGGTACATGTCGAGCATGTTCTTGACGTTCGCGCGGAGGAAGTCCACGGTCTCGCAGGCGGCGTCGATGTCGGCCTGGTAGGTCGTCTTCGACAGCTCCAGCATGGTGGCGGCGTTCAGCCGGTCCCGCCACGGCCCGTACTCCAGCATGTCCGCGGCCCGCAGGAACGGCTCGGCCCGCTGCTCCCACGGCAGCCGGCCCCACCACTTTGACGCGGCCAGCGCCGCGTCGATCGCCCGGGCGGTCTCGGCTTCGCCGGCCCAGTGCACGTGCCCGAGCTCACGGGAGTGATCGTGCGGGGTCACGATGGGCGCCCGCCTCCCGGTGCGCACCTCCTCGCCGCCGATGACGTTCGCGACGTCGTAATCGGCCTGGCGGACCTCTTTCAGCGCGGCCGCGACCCGCGCCCGCTCGGGCGAGCCCGCGGCGAACGTCAGCGGCGCGGTGGGACCGATCGGGAAGAGCGCGGTCCGGCCTGCGGTAGCGGTCATAAAGCCCTCCCGGAACGTGTAGCGCCGTGCCTGGTCTGGCCGACACCCGCACTGTAGACAGCCGCGCGCGCCGGGGCTTCGGCTCCGCTGCGGAACTTCCCGCATAGGTTTCCTACGATTGTCGGAAACAGCAGGGGACGGACCGGCGGTCCGGCGCGGGTGACAGCGGGCTCCCTCCCCGAACCAGCACTGAGGCGGTGACGGCGTGCGGGACGTGCAGTCGGCCGTCGACGAGCTCGGCGCCTCGCTGGCCCACCCGGTGCTGGTGGAGGACGCCAGGCACCGGCCGATCTGGTGGAGCGCTCAGGGGCAGGTCGACGGGACCCGGATGCGCACGATCCTGCAGCATGAGGTCGACCCGGCGGCCAGGGCCGTGGTGGCGCGCCTCGGGCTGGCCCGGGCGTACGGACCGGTCCGCACCCCCGCCGCGCCAGAGGCCGACATGCTGCCGCGGTGGTGCGTGCCGTTGCGCACCGGCCGGGAACTGCTCGGCTACCTGTGGGTGCTGAACGGCGACGAGACCGTGACCGAGGAGCACCTGCCGCAGATCGTGGCGTGTGCCGAGCTCGCCGCGATCTACCTGGCGCAGACGCCGATGACCAGCGCCGGGCGCGGCCGCCGCCGGGCCGCGCTGCTCGCCCGGCTGGCGGCGGGCCCCGACGAAGCCGCCGCGCGGGAGCTGATCGCGCTGGAGGAGCTCGACCCGGCGGTGACCGTGGCCGTCATGGCCCCGCGTGCGAGCATCGGATGGCCGCTGCGGGGCGACATGAGCGTTCACCCCGCGTATCCGGACCAGGCACCGCGTGAGGTGGCAACCAGCGGGCCCCCGCTGCCGTTGGCTCAGCTGCACGTCGCAGTAGGGCGCGCGGCGCAGACCCGTCAGGCACTGCGCGCCGGAGCGGTGCTGGACCGCCCGGCCTGGGATGCGCTCGGCTCGTGGCACCTGATCGCGGCCGCGCCGCCGGACCTGGCCGTCGCCGACATCCACCCGGGCGCCGACGTGCTGGCGCGGCGGTCCCGACCGGATCTGGAGATCACCGCGCGGACCGTGCTCGACCAGGGCGGGGACATCGCGCGGGCGGCGGCGGAGCTGCACATCCACCGCACCACGCTCTACTACCGGCTGGACCGCATCGAGGCCCTGACCGGCGTGAACCTCAAGAGCAGCCCGCAGCGCGACGCCCTGCACATGGCGCTGCGCCTGGCAGCGTTCCGGCTAGCCGCCCCGTAACCATCAGCTGGTCCGGGCGAGTCAGCCGCTGTGGACCTGAGATCGCGATGCGCGATCGTAGAGAAAGCCGCTCGCCACGGCGACGGCGGCACCAGCCAAGGTGAGGGCGACCCGGATCAGGGCCAGGTGCCAGCTGGCGGTCTGCCCCACTGACACCAGTTCCAGTGCCAGCAGGGTGAGGAAGAAGGTGTAGAACCCGTAGTGCGCCGGGCCTACCAGCTGCATGGCCGACATGCAGACCACTACCACGATCACGGCCGTGAGCTCGTGACGCTCGGTGCCGAGCAGCACGGCAGCGATCAGCGCTCCCGCCGAAGTACCGACGATCCGCCGGCCGCTGCGGACCAGGGTCGCCGAAGCCTCGGGCCGCATGACACGGAGCACCGTCGTGGCCATCCACGCGCCGTGGGAGATCCCGGAAAGGCCGGCGATGCAGGCGCTGAGGGCGGTCGGCACTGACAACAGCAGGGCAAAGCCGCGGGAGCGGCGCCGAGCGGCCCAGAGCTCGGTCAGGCCAATGTTGCGGCTTCCCTCGCCGGGCGATCGCCAGGGTGGGTTGCGCGCCAGCTCCCCGAGGGCCGCCCAGGCTGCGCCGCCGAGGACCAGCAGTCCCCGCCACAACGCCGCCCGGGGGCTGACCCCTCCACCGATGGCTGAGAGAAGGAAGCACAGGGCGGACATGGCAACCGGCACCCGCAGGGTGGTCGCAGCGATCTCGGCGACCGCCTGGCAGGTTGCCCAGACGACGGTGAGGACGACCAGAAGCCAGAGACGTCCGCCTGCCAGGGCGCCGGTCACCCCGGCCACTCCGAGCAGCACGGCAGCGACCGCCGCGACCCGGATGCCGATCGGACGCGCGACCGTGAGGTGGCCGATGGTCCAGAGGTAAGCGCCCAGCGTGGCGGTGGCGCCGGCGGCGGCGTGGCCGGCAGCGATCCCGACGGCCAGCGGTCCCGCCACCAGGCAGGCCGTGACCACGGAGCGGCCAATGGCGCCGGGGGTCCAAGAAGCCCACAGATGAGTCCCTGTGCCCATCACCCAACGTTAAACAACCCGGCCGTCGGCCACCTGGATCCGCCGTGTGATCGTCACCGCGTCGAGCATCCGGCGGTCATGCGTGACCAGGAGGAGCGTGCCCCGGTAGGCCTCGAGCGCCGACTCCAGCTGCTCGATCGCGGGCAGATCGAGATGGTTCGTGGGCTCATCGAGGACCAGCAGGTTGACACCGCGGGCCTGGAGCAGCGCCAGTACGGCCCGCGTGCGCTCGCCCGGGGAGAGCGTGCCGGCGGGCCGCAGCACGTGCGCGGCTCGGAGGCCGAACTTGGCGAGCAGCGTGCGGATGTCGGCCGGCGTCATGCCGGGAGCGGCAGTCCCAAAGGCGCTGATCAGCGGCTCGTCGCCCAGGAACAGCTCGCGTGCCTGGTCGACCTCGCCGACGACGACCCCGGGGCCCAGCGCGGCATGCCCCTCATCCAGTGGCATCCGGCCAAGCAGTGCCGCCAGGAGCGTTGTCTTGCCGGATCCATTCGCGCCGGTGATCGCCACCCGGTCCGCCCAGTCGATCTGCAGGTCTACCGGGCCGAGGGTGAACCCGCCGCGGCGGACGACGGCACCCCGCATCGAGGCGACGATCGCGCCTGACCGCGGTGCCGCCGCGATCTCCATCCGCAGCTCCCATTCCTTGCGCGGCTCCTCGACGACGTCGAGGCGCTCGATCAGGCGCTCGGTCTGGCGTGCCTTCGCCGCCTGCTTCTCGGTCGCCTCGGTGCGGAACTTCCGGCCGATCTTGTCGTTATCCGGCTGCTTGCGGCGGGCGTTCTTGACGCCCTTCTCCATCCAGGCACGCTGCGACCGGGCGCGCTCCTGCAGGCCCGCGCGCCTCCCCGCGTACTCGTCGTAGTCCGCTCGCGCATGCTGGCGCTGCACGCCGCGCTCAGCGAGGTATGCCGCATAGCCGCCGCCGAACGCCATGACCTGCTGCTGACTGAGGTCGATCTCGACGATCCTGGTCACCGTCCTGGTGAGGAACTCCCGGTCATGGCTGACCAGGACGGTCCCGGCGCGAAGGCCCGCGACAAACTCCTCCAGCCGGGCCAGCCCGTCGAGGTCCAGGTCGTTGGTCGGCTCGTCGAGCAGGAATACGTCGTAGCGGCTGAGCAGGAGCGAGGCGAGGCCAGCCCGCGCGGCCTGGCCGCCGGACAGCTCAGTCATCTCGTGGTCCAGGCTCACCCTCAGGCCGAGCCCGGCAACGACCGCGTCCGCCCGCTCGTCCAGGTCCGCGCCGCCGAGTGCAAGCCACCGCTCCAGCCCGCGGGAGTAGGCGTCCTCAGCGCCCGGCGGGCCGGCGGCGAGCGCGCCCGCGGCTGCCTGCATCGCGTCGTCCGCCGCGGCCACACCCGTGCGCCGGGCAAGGAACTGCCGCACCGTCTCGCCCGGGCGCCGGTCCGGCTCCTGCGGCAGGTACCCGATCGAGGCGTCCGGCGGGCTGACCGTCACCGTGCCCTCCTGCGCGGCGCTCAGCCCGGCCAGCATCCGCAGCAGCGTCGACTTGCCGGCACCGTTCACGCCGACCAGGCCGATGACGTCGCCAGGGCCGACGACCAGGTCAAGACCGGAGAACAGCACGCGATCGCCAACAGCCGCCTGAAGGTTCTTGGCAACAAGCAGCGCGCTCACCAGGACCGCATCCGAGTGCACATCACATGGCAAAGGCTAGGCCAGGCGCTGCATGCCGGTGTGCTCTGAAGGCGGCGCGCCGGCCGGACCTCCGGGGGACGTTACCCGCGGGTGGCTGCCTCGTGGCGATGCCCGACGGCTAGTTCCTCCAGTGCGGCCTTGTCGAACTGGCTGGCGTCGGCCGACGCGAACCGGCACGCGGTGACGGCGCTCACCGTGGAGGTACGGGTGCCGCCTTCGAGGTGGGCGCGCTCGCCGAGCAGCACGCCGGGGCCGTATTCGGCCAGCCGCTCGCCGTCCCGCTCGACCCGCACCACCCCGTCCAGGATGAGGTAGATCTCGGTGCCAGGCTCGCCCTGGCGGACCAGCGCCGTGCCCGGCTTGACGCGGCGGATCCGCGGCCTGGCGCCGCCGCGCATCAGCTGCGTGGACAGTGTTCGCTCCAGCGCGGTCTCCACGGCAGTGACCAGGGCAGGGGAGTCCTGCGCGCCCCAGGGGGTGTGAGTGCCGAACGACGTCCCGAACCAGCCGCGCCAGTCAGTGAGCCCGGACTTGAGGCGCAGCCGCCCGACCCGGTCGTACACCCAGTGCCGGGGGAACTTGCTGGCGCCGGCCAGCGCCGGCTCGGCGCGGCCGTCGGCGTGCATGGTCAGTGACAGGGTCGTCCAGACCAGCGGCGAATTCCACTGCACGTAGGGCCGCCGCCGCACCTTCCTTGGCATCGGCAGGCCGGCCCGGCCGCCGCCGGTTTGCACGAACCGGACCCAGCCGTCACCGCGCTCCGGGTCGCTGCGCAGGTCGGGCAGCGGGACCGCCGCGAAGCAGTGCTGCAGGCCGCCGAGCCGCACCGTGCTGGAGCCGATCAGGCAGCCGCCCTTCCCGTAGCCGAAGCTGGTGATGTTTCCGGAGTCGCCCACCTCGATCCAGGCGCTGAGCCGATTGGCAAACCGGAACCGGTCGGCGGCCCGCCACTCTTCCAGGTCGCCGAGGACATCTGGCAGCGGATCGTCGTAATGGCCAAGGCCAGCATCCATCCCGTAATGCAGAATGCTCTCGATGGCCTCCGACGGGATCCAGGAGACCGAGGTAACTGAGCTTTCGTATCGCATAACTTCAGGCTCGTTACCTCGGCCCGCCCCTACGAGGGTGGTGCCTTGCCTCTTCGCTGTGGCCCAGCCACCGCTCGCCTGGATGCCAGCATCCCCGCGTACCGCGCGGTACCTGCACCCCTCGAGGCAGCGGCCGGGTAAACAGCCGGGACGGCCGCCGGCATGTGCCGGAGACCGTCCCGGGTTTCTTCTGCGCCTGTGCTGAAGTGTTGGCCCGCGATCAGCCCACTATCGCCGGGAAGGGTCGGCAGGCTGGGTGGCCATGGTTTCCGCCAGGGCCGGGGCCGGGCTGCGCGCCGGAACGACCGGGACAGCAACTTCAGGCGCGTTCCTGAGCTCCTCCAGCCGCCGCTTGCCCGGGATCAGCAGGACCGTCAGCAGCGCGCCGAGGCCGAGCAGTACCGCCGACACCGTGAACGCCGTGGTGTAGCCGTGCACCGCGGCGGTGGCCGGCGCCAGCGGGCCCGCGTGATGGACGGCCAGGTAGGTCGCCGTCGCCGTCAGCGCCACCGTGCTCAGTGCCGCGGTCCCGATCGAGCCGCCGACCTGCTGCATGGTGTTGACCAGCGCAGAAGCCACACCCGAATCCTGCCGGGCCACGCCGGTGGTGGCGGTGTTGATGGCCGGTGAGAAGACCATGCCGAAGCCGAGGCCCATCGCCAGCAGCGCCGGCAGGACGCTGACCGCGTAGCTGGAGGTCACGCTGATCTGGGTGAGGTAGGCCATCCCGCCGCCGCCGATCAGCATGCCGGCAGCGATCAGCGTCCGCGGCCCGAGCCGGGGCAGCAGCACGATGCTGGAGGTGTTGGAGCTGACCAGGATGCAGGCGATCATCGGCAGGAAGGCCAGCCCGCTGGTCACCGGGCTGAAGCCCTTGACCTCCTGGAGGTAGTAAGTGAGGAACAGGAAGGTGCCGAAGAGCGCGATCCCGGTCAGGCCGACCGCGGCGTAGGAGCCGCCCCTGGCCCGGTTCAGGATCACCCGCAGCGGCAGCAGCGGGTGGTTGACCCGGCGCTCGGCGAAGGCGAACGCCGCGAGCAGGATCACGCCCGCAACCAGCGAGCCGATGGTCAGAGCGGCGGTCCAGCCAGCAGTCTCGGCGTGCGAGAAGCCGAAGACGATCGCAAACAGTCCGGACGACGCGAGCGCGACCCCCGCCCAGTCCATCTGCGGGCGGCTGTCCGGCCGGTTGCCCCGCATGTAAAGCAGGGCGCCGGTGATCGCGATCGCGGCGAAGATCAGGTTGACGTACAGGCACCAGCGCCAGGAGAAGTACTGGGTGAGGACGCCGCCGAGGATCAGGCCCACGGCGCCGCCGCCGACGGCGACGGACCCGAAGACGCCGAACGCCCGGCCGCGCTCGCGCGGGTCACGGAACGTACTGACCAGGGTGCCGAGCGCGGCCGGCGCGAGGATGGCGCCGAAGACGCCCTGCAGCGTCCGGGCGATCACGAGCATCTCGAACGAGACGGCCGCGCCGCCGAGTGCCGAGGCGAGAGCGAACCCCGCCAGGCCGGTGATGAAGACGCGCTTGCGGCTGAACATGTCGCCGATCCGGCCGCCGAGCAGCAGCAGGCTGCCGAAGGCCAGGGCGTAAGCGGTCACCACCCACTGGCGGTCACTGTTGGGAAACCCAAGCGCGTGCTGGGCCGACGGCAGGGCAATGTTCACGACGGTGGCATCCAGCACCACCATCAGCTGGGCGACGGCCACGATCACCAGGATGAGCCAGCGATGATCGCTGGTCGCCGGGCGACGGCCTGCCGCAGAGGACACGGATGACATGGAGAGCTATACCCCCGGGTGAGAAGCGTGGCTGGTCTGGGTGGTGCTGGTCGTGCCGGGCCCGGCGGTCATGCCGGGACCATCGGAGTGCTGGCAGCGGCCGGCAAGGTGCTCAGCGGCCGGGCCGCGTTGTCGAGCGGCCGGGCCGCTTCGTCGAGGGCGTCGAGCAAGCGGAGCAAGGTTGCCCGGTCCTCCTGGCTCAGTGCGCCGAAGATCTGGTCCAGCAGTCGCTCGCGGGCGGCGGACGCCACGCTTAGACAGGCCTCACCAGCCTCGGTGATGGCGACGAGCTTCGCCCGGCGGTCGGTGGCGTCCGGCTGGCGCTCGGCCAGGCCCTGGTGCTCCAGCGCGTCGACAATGTCGGTGATGGAGTGCGGAGACAGCCCGAAGTCGGCGGCCAGGACGCTCTGCCGGGTGGGGCCCTGCGCGCGGAGCCGCATCAGCACCTTGGTCCGGGCCATGGACAGGCCGCATCCGGTCATCTCGTCGTTAACGGCACGGAACATCCGGTGATAGACCGCGATGTACCGGTCGCCGACCTGCTCAGTCGTGATCATGACTGCCTCTCTGGCGTACAGACGCTGACCCACCTCATCATGAGTGGTTTCACGTTCATACTCCTCATAATGAGGACCCTCACGAGTTTATTCCGGCGCCAGGCAGCGATCTTGCAGCCGCAAGCCACGCGACGGTCTTCGACATTTGTCGGAAGACCGCGCGGTTTCTTCCGCGCCCGCGCCGAAGCTTCGCCCCGCCCGCGCGCTTAGCGTCGTGCTCGGAGGAGACCGATGAGCACGAGCAGCAGCGTGGACGTGATCGTTGTTGGGGCCGGCGCGGTCGGCGCGAGCTGCGCCTATCACCTCTCGAAGAGCGGCCGCAGCGTCCTCGTCGCCGAGACCTTCGGCGGCCCGGCCGAGGGGAGTACCGGCCGGTCCTTCGCCTCGATCCGGTCGCAGTGGGCGGACTCGCTGAACATCGAGATGTCCTGGCGCAGCGTCCGCGCGTACCGCTCGTTCCCCGACGACCACGGCATCGACGTGGCCTACCGGCCGACCGGCTACCTGCTGCTCGTGCCGGACGCGCTGTGGCAGGCGCAGCTCGAAGCGGTCGACCTGCAGCGCGGGCACGGCGTCCCGGTCGACGTGCTCGGTCTCGCGGCCGCCGCGCGGATCACCCCGTTCGCCGCCGACGGCATCGCCGGCGCGACCTGGGGGCCGGCCGACGGCGTGGTCGACCCGCACCTCGCGACCCGCGCCTACCTGGACCTGGCACGGGCGGCGGGCGCCCAGGTCAGCTACAGATGCCGGGTCACCGCGATCGAGCCCGACACCAATCGGGGCGGCTGGGAGGTGTCGGCGGGCGGAGGGCCGGCCTGCCACGCCCAGTACCTCGTGAACGCGGCGGGTGGCTGGGCGGGCGAGGTGGCCGCGCTCGCCGGGCTGACCGTCCCGGTTGTGCACTCGCGGCGCAACATCTACGCCACCGCGCCCGGCGCGCTGCCGGACCCGGTGCCGATGACCATCGACCTCGGCACCGGGATGTTCGTGCGCAGCGAGGGCCCGCGGCTGCTGTTCGGCGCCGCCCGGCCGGACCAGCCGGACGGCTACGACGTCAGCGTCGACTGGCCGTGGATGGAGTCGGTGCTCGCGATCGGGGCCGACCGGTTCCCGTGGCTGGCCAATCTCCCGCTTGACCGCTCCGGCTGCTGGGCCGGAACCTACGAGAACACCCCGGACCGGCACGGCATCCTCGGCCCACATCCGGCGGCGCCGACCTGGATCAACGCCTGCGGGTTCTCCGGGCACGGGCTGATGCAGGCGCCGGAGATCGGGCGCCTGGTCGCCGAGCAGATCGAGACCGGCGCCATCACCAGCATCGACACCAGTGCCCTGCGGCTCGACCGGTTCACCGCCGCGACCGCGAGCGACCGGGTCGGGCTGGTGTTCTGACCGGAAGGAGTACCGATGTACCCGACGCTACAGGCCGATCCCGAGCGCGCCGCCTGGATCGAGACGACAGCTGCCGAGCTGAGAAGTTTCGGTGAGCGGCACCGCGGGGAACTCGACGACGCAAACCGGCGGGCGCGCTTCCCCCGCGACCTCTACCGCGAGCTCGGCAAGCTCGGCTACCTCGGCCCGCTGGTGCCACCGGAGTATGGCGGCATCGGCGGCGGGGTCGCCGAGTACGTGGTGATCAGCGAGGAGGTCGGCCGGCACGGCCTGGTGTCCGGGCAGATCGCCGCGCAGGGGCAGCGATGGCTGCTCGACTGGGGCACCGACGAGCAGAAGGACCGGTGGCTGCGCGGCATCGCGACCGGCGAGGCGGTGTTCTCCGAGTCGATCAGCGAGGTGAACGCGGGCTCGTCGTTCAAGGGCATGGCGGCCACCGCGACCAGGGACGGCGGCGACTGGCTGCTCAGCGGCGCGAAGACGCACGTCAACCTCGGTGCCGACTGCGACGTGACGCTGTTCTACGCGAACGCCGAGGAGGGGCTGACCAGCTTCCTCGTCGACATGACGCTGCCCGGCATCGAGACAGCGGTGACCGACCCGGTGGGCCTGCGGCTGATCCGCACCGCCGACGTGATCTTCGACCGGGTGCGGGTTCCGGACGCGGCGCTGCTCGGGCCGCCCGGCGGGGGGCTGCAGACGTTCCTGTCCACGTTCAACATCAGCCGCCTCGGCAACGCCTCCGAGCTGATCGGCCTCGGCCGGCGCTCGCTCGAGCTCGGGCTGCGCTACGCGTCGCAGCGGCAGGTCGGCGACGGGAAGGTCACCGACTTCCAGGGCATCCAGTGGCTGGTCGCGGACGCGTGGACCGCGCTGCAGGCGGCGTCGCTGGCCCGCGACGACGCGGCGGCTGCGCACGAGCGCGGCGAGGACATCGCGCTGCGCACCACCACGGCCAAGCACCTGGCGATCACCGCGGCCGAGCGGGCCAGCGACACCTCGTACAGCCTGACCGGCGGGCACGGGCTCTACTTCGGCGAGCCGTACACCGACATCGCTGGCGACATCAAGGTGCTCAAGGTGGCCGGCGGCTCCGCCGAGATCATGCGCAACTACATAGCCCGCCGCGTGCTGAAGGACCCCGGCCACGAGGGCTTGGCATGAGTGGGCCTGGACCGCGCGGGCGAACAGGGCATGAGCGAGGCTGGACCGCGCGGGCGAACGGGGAACAGAGCATGAGCGAGCCGAATCTCGCCCGGGCGATCGTGGAGCAGGCGCGCGCCCGGCCCGGCCTGCGCCTCGGCACCGTCGACGACCAGCTGGAACTCGCCGACGCGGTCGGACTGGCCGCCGCGCGGGCCCGGGCACTGCTCGGCGACGGGCTGCGCCCTTGGCAGCGGGTCGCGCTCGTCGCGCCCACCTCGACCGACTACGTGCTGACCTGGCTGGCCTGCCTGCTGGCCGGGACCCCGGTCGCGCTGGTGAACCCCAGCTACCCGGCCGAGCTGACCGGCCGGATGCTCGCGCCGCTGGCGCCCGACCTGGTCCTGGGCCCTGGCGAGATCGCGCTGGCCAGGACTGCCGGGCGCGCCGACCCCGAGGGCCTGCCCGGGCTCGGCGCAGACAACTTCGCGGTGGTGTCTTACATGCACACCTCGGGCACCACCGGCCTGCCCAAGTTCTGCGCGCAGACCCACGACTACTTCGCCAGGCTCGCCGCCGCCATGGCGGGCGCCCTGGACCTGCGCCCCGGCGACCGGGTGCTCGCGCCGCTGCCGCTGTTTCACATCAACCCGATGGGTTACGGCATCATCACCGCGCTGCTCAGCGGCGCGGACGCGCTCACCACGGCGAAGTTCTCGGCCAGCCGTTTCTGGCCGGCCGTGACCGGCGAGCGGGTCACCGTGCTGATCCTGCACGCGCCGCCGGTGCAGATCCTCAAGCGCGCCACGTCGGCCGAAGACGCCGCCGGGCACCGGGTGCGCACGATGTTCTACGCCGACGCCGAGTTCCTGGCCCGGTTTGGCGTCCCTGCCGCGGTCTCCGGCTACGGCTCCACCGAGGCGGGCGGGATATCCCACCTGACCCGGTGGTCGGCGGCCGACGACATCCCTGCCGATGCCAGCCGGCACGGCGGGGCCGGCCGGGCTGACATCGAGTGGCGGGTGGGCCAGGACGGCGTGATCTTCGTGCGCGAGCGCGAGCACGCCGCGCTGTTCGACGGGTACGTCACCCCCGCCGGGCTCGACCGGGCGCGTGACGCCGACGGCTGGTTCGACACCGGTGACCTCGGCCGCGCCGACGGCGAGGACTACCTCGTCTTCCTGGAACGCGCCGCCGAGTCGATCAGGGTCAAGGGCGAGTTCGTGCCGATCCCGTTCGTGGAGGACCAGCTCGCCGCCGTCTCCGGCCTGACCGACCACGCGCTGTGGAAGCGCAAGGGCGCGCTGGTCGACGACGAGGTCGTGCTGTACGCGGTCGGGGACCCGCTGCCGCTCGATCAGCTCCGGCGGCAGATCGCCGGCCTGCCCGCGTTCATGCGGCCGGTGGCCGTCGCCCGGGTCGGCGCGCTGCCGCGCGACGCCGCCGCGGGGAAGGTGCAGCGCCGGCTGCTCGGTGACCAGCCGGTGCTCGAGTGGGTGGAACTCTCATGACCGGCCATAACGCGACGCCAGCCCCCGACTGGGCGCACAACATGGCCGATCTGCACGTGCATGCATCACCCAGCCTGCTGCCACGGCACGGCGACGACGCCACCACGGTCGCGGCGGAGCACGCGGTCGGCTTCACCACCGTGGTGCTCAAGGCCCACGAGGGCAGCACCGTCGAGCGCGCCACGGTGGCGGGCGGCGACACGTTCGGGGGAGTCGTCCTGAACAGCCCGGTCGGCGGGGCGAACCCGGACGCGGTGCAGGTGGCGGCGCGGCTCGGCGGGCGGGTGGTGTGGATGCCGACGGTGTCAGCGCGGACGCACAAGGCGGGCGCGGCGTCGCCGGAGCTCGCGGTGCACCGCGGTTTCGAGCTCGGGCTGGTCGAGGTGATCGACGGCGGGCGTATCCGGCCGGAGTGGCTGGACGTGCTCGACGTGGTCGCCGAGCACGACCTGCTGCTGGCCAGCGGTCACCTGTCCGCTGCCGAGACCGTCACGCTGTTTGCCGAGGCACGGCGGCGCGGGGTGGCCAGGCTGCTGGTCAACCACCCGATGATGGCGTTCCTCGGCTGGAACGACGAGTCCGCGCGGGCGTTGCGCGATGTCGGCGCCTACCTGGAGCTGGGCATCCTGCCCGACATCCTGAGCGACGCCGACCGCTCATGCATTGGCCTCGCCGACAGCTACCCAGCGTCGCTGCTGGCGTTCGGCGGCGACCTCGGCCACGCGGCGCACGACCCGCCCGCGGTGGCGGTCGCCCCCTGGCTGCGCGCGCTGGAACGCCGGGTCGGCCGGGCCCGCGCCGAGGCGATCATGACCACCCAGACGCGAGAGCTGCTGCTGCCATGAGGGGGGACGGGGCGTGAGTATCGTCGCGCTGCTGCCAGGAGACGGGATCGGCGCCGAAGTCCTGGAGGGCCCGGTGGCGCTGCTGCGCCGGCTGGAGCGCGAGGGTGCGCCGGTCCGGCTGACCGGGCCGTGGCCCTACGGGACCACCGGGTGGATGCAGACCGGCTCGATCCTGCCCGCTGAGACCGTCGCCGCGTGCCGGGAAGCCGACGTGATCCTGTCCGGCGCGGTCGGCACGCACCCCGGCGTCACGGCCGAGCAGTGCCCGAACCCCGAGGCCGCGCTCATCGAGCTTCGCCACGTCTTCGACCTGCGGATCAGCGTGCGCACCGTGTGCGTCCCGGGCGCGCAGGACGTGATGATCGTGCGCAACATCACCGGCGGCGCCTACGCGGGCCCCGACCGGCACACGGAGAGCGACGGGGGCGGCCCGGCCGAGGACCTGCTGGTGCTCGAGCCCGCCCGGGTGCAGGAGGTGTTCGACATCGCGGTCGGCTACGCCAGGGAGCGGGCCTGCGGCCGCGTGATCAGCGTGGACAAGGCGAGCGTGTTCGCCACGTCCCGGCTGTGGCGGCGGATCGCGCGCGCGACGGCCGCCGCCTCGGGGATCGCGATCGCCGACGTGAACGTCGACCGCGCCGCGTACGAGCTGGTCGCCCGCGCCGACCTGCCCTCGGTGATCGTCACCGAGGGGATCTTCGGCGACATCCTCTCCGACGTGGTCTGCGCCCGGGCGGGCTCTCCCGCGCTGTGCGGCTCGGCGACCATCAACCCCGACCGCAGGTTCGGGCACGGGGCCACGGCGCTGTTCGAGCCGGCCCACGGCTCCTCGCCGCACCGGACAGGGAGCCGCCGGTCGAACCCGGCAGGCGCCTGGCTGGCGGTCGCCGACCTGCTCGCCTGGTGCCCGGATCTCGCCGGGCTCGGCCTGCACACCGCCGTCCGCCGCGGGCTCGACGCCGTGCTCGCGGGCGCCGCGTCAACGTACGACCTGGCCCCGCCCGGCGCCGAGACCATCGGCCTTGACGAGTTCAACACCCGCGTGCTCGACGCCATGACCCTGGAGGCGCACCGGTGACGACGCCGTTCCGCGAACTGCACCACATCTGCATCGTCGTCCGCGACATCGAGGCCAGCGTGGCCTTTTACGAGTCGATCGGGATCGGGCCGTGGCAGGATTACCCGCCGCTCACCGAGTACACCCGGCTGACGGTGCCGAACCCGGACGCGTTCTACGCGCTGAAGTACAAGCTCGCTAGCGCTGGCAGCGTCCAGCTGCAGCTCTGCCAGCCGCCAGAGCTCGACTGCCCGCAACGGCGTTTCCTCGATTCCCGGGGCGAGGGCGTATTCCACATCGGGTTCGAGTCCGACCTCGACTCGGACCTCGACGAAACCGCCGCGGCCGGGGCGAGCCTCGGCCTGAACGTGCTGGCTCGCGGGCAGCGGGACAACGGCTCCGGGTTCATCTATTTCGACACCGCCGACGACGCCGGGGTCGTGCTGCTGGCCCGCAAGACCGCCAGGTAGCACGCGCTTTCTCCTGCGATACTTGGGCGATGCCCGAGACCGTTATCCCGATGTCGACCACGGACACCCTGCCGGAAGCTCAGCACCAGGGTCACGTGATAAACCGTGCATGCATATTGACGAGCCGTGACCATCCGAATCCGGGATCGGCCAGGGACGGGCTCGCCGAGTGGGCGCAGAAAAACAACTTCGACGCGGTGATCGGCGTCCGCATGGTGGCCACCGCGGAAGTACCCACGCCGGCCGAGATAACCACCGAGACTAAATGGGCCGCCTACGGGACGGCGATCGGCTGGTGACCGTGTGCCGAAGGCTCGGTCAGCCCGGACCTCGCTGGTTCTGAGCGCCAGTCTGTTCGTCGCGGCGGCCCTGGTCATGGCCGCCGGGGCCGTACTGGTCGTTCGCCATCACGCGCTCGGCCCGGCCAGGGCGGACGCGGCCCAGGCCGGGCGCCTGCCCGCGGCCGCGCCGTCGGCGGCTATGTCGCCCACGTCGCCGGCTGTGTCGCCCACGTCATCGCCGGCCGTGTCGCCGGCACTCCATTCCACCGGGCCTTCGTCGCGACCTGATCCGTTCACGCCGGCGATCACGTCATACCTGGCCGACCGCAGCGGAGTGGTCGCGGCGGCAGTGTACGACCTCAGCACCCGCCAGTTCTGGGCGATCGGGCCCGGCACACCGCAGGCGGAGGCGAGCGTCGTCAAGGTGGACATCCTGGAGACGCTGCTGACGCAGCAGAGCGCCGGGGAGCTGTCCGGCACGGACCAGGCGCTGGCGCAGAGCATGATCGAGGACAGCGACAACGACTCAGCCACGGATCTGTGGGACGCGGTCGGCGGCGCCGGCGGGATCCGCTCCTTCGACGCCAAGGCCGGCCTGGCGGACACCACACCGTCGCCGTGCGTGGAGTGCGCGGGGTTCGCCTGGCCCGGGTGGGGCCTCACGACCACGACCCCGGCCGACCAGATCGCGCTGCTGCGCCAGATCGCGGTTCCCGGCGGGCTGCTCAGCACCGCCGAGCGCGGCTACGTCGCGCAGCTCATGGAGAACGTCACGCCGTCGCAGCGCTGGGGCGTGTGTGCCGACGTCCCGCCGCAGGTCACCATCGCGCTGAAGAACGGCTGGCTGCCGCTCAACGACGCCGGGACGGACTGGCAGGTCAACAGCGTCGGCTGGGTATCGGGCCTCGGCCGGGACTACCTTATAGCGGTGCTCAGCACCGGCAATCCGACCGAGCAGTACGGCATCGACACGATCGACCAGCTATCCGGCGCCGTCTGGCGTCAGCTGAGGTAGCAGTGGCAGTTGTCCGGCACCGTCTGGCATGAGCTGAGGTAGCAATGGCCGACCTGGAGTTCCGGCGGGACCTGTTCCGGGGGACCGCCCTCGACTACGACCGGTTCCGGGTGCCTTACCCGCGGAGCCTGATCGATGACCTTGCCCGGCGGTCCGGTGCGACCGGCCATGTCAGGCTGCTCGACCTCGCCTGCGGCACCGGCCAGGTGACGTTTGCCCTGGCCGACCGGTTCGGGGAGGTCTGGGCGGTCGACCAGGAGCCGGACATGACCAGCTTGGTGAGACAGAAGGCCAGGTCGGCCGGGCTCGGCCACATCCGGGTGCTGACCTCGTCGGCCGAGGACCTGCCGGCTCCCGAGGGGTTCTTCGACCTGATCGCGATCGGCAACGCGTTCCACCGGCTGCCCCGCGCGGCCGTCGCCGCCAGCACCCTGCGCTGGCTCCGGCCTGGCCAGTTCCTTGCGCTGCTGTACAGCGGCGAGAATGTGTGGCTGGGGGAGGCGCCGTGGCAGCGGGCCATGGCCGAGGTCGTGAATTACTGGATGACCAGGTCCGGTGGCCGTGACCGGATTCCGCCCGGGTACGAGCAAGACCGCCGGGAGCGTCCGGACCGCGCCGTGCTGGCCGACGCCGGGTTCGAGGTCCTCGGCGAGCGCCAGTTCCCGACCGGCCACGTCTGGACCACCGAAACGCTAACCGGCCTGCTCTTCTCGACGTCGATCCTTTCCCGTGCCGCACTCGGCGGCCAGGCCAAAGACCTGGCAGCGGATCTGCGGCGCGAGCTTGGCGACTTCGAGGCGGCCGGCGGATTGCCGGAGACAATCGTATTCGTCTATGAACTGGCCCGTCGCCCCGCGCAGGTAGACTTTGTCCAGCGCTAACGGAAGTGATTGCCAACTGTGATGCCGGACCCAACAAACACCGGTAAACCATCTCCCGTGGCCAGCGAGTCCGGGCGGGAGCGGGTGAGCCGTGCCGCGTATGAGCTGTTCAGCCGCGATGGAACCCAGGCCGTGGGGGTTGACGCTGTTATCGCGAGGGCTGGCACGGCAAAGATGACGCTGTACCGGAATTTCCCGTCCAAGGACGACCTCATTCTCGATTTCCTGCGCCGCAGGGAACAATTGTGGACGCGTGAGTGGCTCGAGGCAGAGAGCCGCCGCCGCGGTGAAACTCCGCGGCAACAGTTGCTGGCGATATTCGACGTGTTCTCCGAGTGGTTCAGCAAGCCGGACTTCGAGGGCTGCGCATTCCTGACGACAATGATCGAGATCAACGATCCGGGGCATCCGGTGCATCAGGCGGCGGTCGGCCATCTGGCGAACATCCGGGCTTACCTCGCGGAACTGGCCGCGGCGGCCGGCATCACCGACGCCGACGCGTTCGCGCGCAAGTGGCACATCCTCATGAAGGGCTCGATCATGGCCGCTCACGAGGGCGACACCGCGGCCGCGGCCCGCGCAAGGGAAATAGGCGAGCTGCTGCTGCGCGACTACGGGGCCTGAGGACCGGCGTCAGCTGGGCCGGGGCGCCGACCGGCGTTGGCTGAGCCAGGGCCGCCGGCCGGCGTCGGCTGAGCCGGGGCCGCCGGCCGGCGTTATCCCAGGCCGAGCTGTTCCGCGGCGAGCCTGGTGCCCTGCACCCGGTTCGCGATCTTCTGGAACGCGACGTCCCGTGCGTAGTCCGGGGAACCGTGATTGGGCTTCTCGTCGATGCTGAACGGCGAGAAGCCGCAGTCGTCGGTCGCGCCGAGGCGTTCGGCCGGGATGAAGTTCGCCGCCCGGACCAGCGCGTCGCGCACCTCCTCGGCGCTCTCCACCCGCGGGTTCTGCGGGTTGATCACGCCGATGTAGGCGAACTGCGGCACGCCGTTCGCGTCGTCGCGGAGGTGCTGGCCGATCAGCCCGTAGACGTAATCCTTGTCCCGCTCGCTGGAGAGCTGGATCAGGAAGTAGCCGGCGTTCATCATGAACATGCTCGGCAGCAGGTCGTTGTAGTCGACGTCGGCGCTGTGCACCGAGTCGCGGTCGCCGCCCGGGCAGGTGTGGATGCCGATCTTCGATCGCTCCTCGGGGCTGAATCTGGCCAGCACCCGGTTGTTGAGCTCGATAAAGTGCGGCAGCATGCCCCGGCCGGTCCACGGGTTGCGGGGATCTGCCCTGGTGGCCAGGCGGCCCTCGGTGAAGTCGATGGACACTCGCGCCGCGCCAGCGGCGAATGCCTGCCTGATGTCCTTCTCGCACTCGTTGACGAGGTCTTCCTCGAAGCTCTCCCGCGAGTAGCCGGGAACGTCGTCGTCCAGCGGGTACAGCAGCGCCAGCATGGACGGGGCGATCACGGCCTGCTTCATCGGCTTGCTGGCCAGCCCGATCGACTTGCTCAACGTGTCCGCCGCGTAGGTCTTGTACCGGAACGGCCCGCCGGTGAGCCGCGGCAGCTGCCGCCGGTGCCCGTCGGCAAAGATCGCGAAGTACTGGCCCCCGTCCCCGGCCAGCTGGTCGGCAAGCCCGGTTCCGGCCAGGGTGTCGGTGATCGCGTACGTCGCGAAGCTCGACCACCGCTGCTCGCCGTCGGAGATGATCGGCTCGCCGGTCGCCTCCCCACGCTCGATCGAGTCCCTGACCGCCTTGTCCTGCTCAGCTTCGAGCTGATCGTGGGTGATCTCCCCGGCGTCGTACTGGCCATACGCCTGCTGCAGCTCGCTCGGGCGCGGCAGCGAGCCGACCGGTTCGGTCGGGATTCCCGTCGCGGTGCGCGGATCGTAGTCAGCCATGGCATCCACCTCGCCGCTGAGAGAGACCAGTCTGTCTCATCTTTGCTATCCGGGACGATAGACCCGTAGCCAGACCCGGTCAACGGTTCGGCAGGCCGCCTGTTCCGTCCCCGGCATCCCCGCCGGTTTCTGTCCCGGTGTCCCCGCCGGCTTTGCCCAGTGTCTCCGCGGGCTTGGCCCGGTGACCCCGCTGGCTTGGCCCAGTGTTCCCACCAGTGCCCGCACCGGTTTGGCCGACGGCCCGTGCTCCCCGCCCAGCCATCGGCCGGCGGCCGCGAACATGAAAACGGACCCAAGGCGGCCGACGGCTGCGGCGCTGCGCACGACGCCGCGGCTGCACACGTTGCGTGATATCTGGCGCCAAGTTCGTAACGTTGCGTCGTTTCCGGCGCCGACGGCCGGGGTGTACGCGGTGTTTTCCATGATCTGGGCGGATAAATAGCAAATGAGCGTCTTTTCCCTCCCAGATCATGGAACGGCACCTCTTTGGGGCTCGCAGGGCGGGGGGTTGCGGGAGCCGCGGCGGGGCGCCGGGCGGCAGTGGGGTGTCGGAGAACTGTCAGTGGGGGGAGATAAGCTGATTTCCATCTGGTCGCCCCGGCAACTGGCGGCCAGCACAGAGGACGGCTGTACTTTGGTCGCCCCCGCACCGACCCGCGGCGGACATTAGTCCGCCGGCCCGGACCTGGAGGGGGTCGTCATGACCGTCCGCCATGTTGCAACCATCCCCGCTGACGATCAGGCCGAGCCTCTGACGGTTGATGACGCCTACGCCAGATCGCACCGGGCGGCGCTCACCCCGTCGGTGATCGGCGCCGTCGGGCTCGAGATCGAGAGCCATCTGGTCGACCTGGACTCGGTGGCCGACCGGGTGACCTGGGACCGGGTCGACCCGCTCCCCGGCTCGGTGTACACCGCCGCCGGGCGGTCCTCCGTCACCCTGGAGCCGGGCGGCCAGTTCGAGCTGTCCGGCCCTCCGGCGTCGGACATCGTCAGCACCGTCACTGAGCTGCGCCACGATGACCAGTGCGCCAGGCAGGCACTCGGCGAGCTCCGGCTCGGCATAGTCGCGGCGGGCGCCGACCCGCTCCGGCCGCCGCGGCGGGTCAACCCGAAACCCAGATACCGGGCGATGGAGCAGCACTACGCGGCCACCGGCCGCGCGGCGGCGGGCGCCGTGATGATGAACTCGACCGCGGCCATGCAGGTCAACCTGCAGGCGGGGCCCGAAGGCGACTGGCCGCAGCGGGTGGCGCTGGCGCACCGGCTCGGGCCGACGCTGGTGGCGATCTCGGCCAGCTCGCCCTGGCTCTGCGGGCGCGACACCGGGTGGAAGTCGGCCCGCCAGCGGGCGTGGGCGGGGCTCGACGCGCGCGCGTGCGGGCCGGTGCCCGGCTGCGTGGCCGCGGACCCTGGCGCCGACTGGGGTCTCGACCCGGCGTCGGCCTGGGCGCGTTACGCGCTGCGTGCCCCGGTGGCCTTCGTCCGGACCGGCGGCGACGACGTGGTGGCGGTGCGCACCTGCGTTCCGTTCGAGGACTGGGCCAGCGGCGACGTGCGCCTCGGCGGGCGGCCCCCGACCGCGGCCGATCTCGACGTGCACCTGACCACGCTGTTCCCGCCGGTGCGGCTGCGTGGCTACCTGGAGCTGCGGTACCTGGACATGACCGCGTCCCTGTGGTGGCCGGCGATCGCGGCCGTTGCCACCACGCTGATGGACGACCCGGTCGCCGCCGACATGGCCACCGAGGCAACGGAGCGCGCCGCCACGCTGTGGACCGAGGCCGCGCGCGACGGCCTTGGTCACGCCGTGCTGGCCGAGTCCGCCCGCCGCTGCCTGGCGATCGCGGCGGCGCGGGCCCCGGCTGGGCTCCGGCCCTGCGTCGCCGACCTGGCCGAGCTCATCGAGTCCGGGCGCTGCCCCGGCGACCTGCTGGCCCAGCGCATCGCCGAGATCGGACCGCACGCGACCTTCGAGGAGCTGACCCATGCGTGACGACGTCGTCCGCGGCCTTGAGCGCGCCCGCGCTCGCACCCTCCATCTGACCGACCTTGACGAGCCGACGCTGGTCGCCCAGCATGATCCGCTGATGAGCCCGCTGGTCTGGGACCTCGCGCACATCGGCCAGCAGGAGGAGCTCTGGCTGCTGCGCGGCGGAGATCCCACCAAGCCGGGGATGCTGGCTCCGGACGTTGACTCGCTGTACGACGCGTTCAAGCACCGCCGCGCGGACCGTCCCGCGCTGCCGCTGCTGCCACCGGTCGAGGCGCGTGCCTATGACCACGAGGTCCGCGGCCGCGTCCTCGACCTCCTCGAACGCACTCCCGAAGAGGACCTGTTCACGGCGGGCATGGTGGTACAGCACGAGGAGCAGCACGACGAGACGATGCTCGCGACGCTGCAGCTGCGGCAGGGACCGCCGGTGCTGATCGGACGGCGCGACCTGCCGGCCGGCCGCCCGGTCGCCGGTGACCGGGTGTTCGTCGCCGGCGGCCCGTTCACGCTCGGCGTGGACGCCGCCAGCGAGCCGTTCTCGCTGGACAACGAGCGCCCCGCGCACACCGTCGACGTCGCGCCGTTCTGGATCGGCCGGGGTCCGGTGACGAACCGGCAATGGTCGGAGTTCATCGCCGACGGCGGTTACCAGCGCAGCGACCTGTGGTCGCAGCGCGGCTGGGCGCACCGGATCGAGGCCGGCCTCGAGCGGCCCAAGTACTGGTCAGCGGAGGGCACCCGGCGGCGATTCGGCGTCGAGGAGGCCGTGCCGCCGGACGAGCCGGTGCAGCATGTCTGCTACTTCGAGGCCGAGGCGTTCGCAACGTGGGCTGGCGCGCGGCTGCCGACCGAGGTTGAGTGGGAGAAGGCCTGCGCCTGGGACCCGGCGGCGAAGGCCAGGCGGGCCTGGCCGTGGGGGTCGGCGGCACCCTCCGCCGACGTGGCCAACCTGGGCGGGGCTCTCGGCATGGCGCTGCGGCCGGCCCCGGCCGGGGCCTACCCGCGCGGCGCTTCCGCCTACGGGGCCGAGCAGATGATCGGCGACGTGTGGGAGTGGACGTCGTCGGACTTCACCCCGTGGCCCGGCTTCACCCCGATGATCTACCGCCAGTACAGCGAGCCGTTCTTCGGCGGTGACTACAAGGTGCTGCGCGGCGGCTCCTGGGCGGTCGCGCCTTCGGTGATCCGGCCCTCGTTCCGCAACTGGGACCACCCGATCAGGCGGCAGATCTTCACCGGTCTCCGGCTGGCCTGGGATGCGGGGGACGCCTGAGTGTGCCGTCACCTCGCCTGGCTCGGCGCGCCGCGCTCGCTGGGTGACCTGGTGCTGCAGCCGCCTCATGGCCTGCTCGTGCAGTCCTATGCGCCGCGGCGTCAGCAGCACGGCCTGATGAACGCCGACGGATGGGGCGTCGGTTTCTACGCCGAACCCCGGCCGGAGCCGGCCCGGTGGCGCTCGAACCGGCCGCTGTGGAGTGACGCGTCGTTCGCGTCGGTGGCGCCGGTGATCTCGTCGGGCTGCGTGCTTGCCGCGGTGCGCTCGGCCACGGCAGGCATGCCCGCGGACGAGACCGCCGCGGCGCCGTTCCAGTCCGGGCGGTGGCTCCTGTCGCACAACGGCGTGGTCGACCGAGCCGTCCTCGGGCCGCATCCCGCCGCGGAATCGGCGTGCGATTCCGCACTGCTCGCCGCGCACCTGTTCGCCTCTGGGCCGGAACGGGTCGCCGAGTTCGTCACCGCGCTCGGGCGCCGCGACCCTGGTGCGCGGCTGAACCTCCTGCTCACCGACGGCCGGAAGGTTCTGGCCACCCGGTGGGGCAACTCGCTCAGCGTGCTGGCCGCCGACGACGGCGTCGTGGTCGCGAGCGAGCCCTACGACGATGATCCGCGCTGGTCCGACGTGCCCGAGCACCACCTCGTCGAGGTTACGGGCTACGGTCCCGACGCCGTGGCCATCACCGAACTGGAGGCATGACCGATGCCGTTGGAAAACCGTGTCCTCCCGCAGCGCGGCCGGTACCTTGATGCGCTGCGCGCCGACGTGCGGGCCGGGCTCACCGCGGTCCCGAAGACCCTGCCGCCCAAGTACTTTTATGACGCGCGGGGCAGCGAGCTGTTCGACGAGATCACCCGGCTGCCGGAGTACTACCTGACCCGCGCCGAGACCTCGATCCTGCAACGGCACAGCGCGGACATCGCCGCGCTGTCAGGGTGCGAGTCCCTGGTCGAGCTGGGCAGTGGCACGTCGGCCAAGACCCGGCTGCTGCTGCGCGCGCTGCTGGACGGCGGGACCCTGCGCGAGTTCGTCCCGTTCGACGTCGACCCGGCCGTGCTCACCGAGGCCAGCGATGCGCTCGCCGCCGAGTTCCCCGGGCTGGCGATCGCGCCGTTCGTCGGTGATTTTGAGCACGACATCGGATCCATTCCGGCCGGGGGCCGGCGGACTATCGCGTTCATCGGCTCCACCATCGGCAACCTCGAGCCCGGGGTACGCGCCCGCTTCCTGGCGCAGGTCGGCGCGGCGCTGCGTCCGGGGGACACGTTCCTGCTGGGCACGGACCTGGTGAAGGACACCGGCCGGCTGCTGCGCGCCTACGACGACTCGGCCGGGGTGACCGCCGCGTTCAACCGCAACGTGCTCGTGGTGGTCAACCGGGAGCTCGACGCGGACTTCGACGTGGATGAGTTCCGGCACGTCGCGCTGTGGGACCCGGAGAACGAGTGGATCGAGATGCGGCTGCGCGCGGAGCGGGCGCAGCAGGTCACGATCAAGGATCTCGAGCTGGCGGTCCCGTTCGCCGCGGGGGAGGAAATGCGTACCGAGATCTCGGCCAAGTTCCGCCGTGAGCGCATCGAGGCCGAGCTGGCCACCGCCGGCATGCGGGTGGTGCGGTTCTGGACCGATCAGGAAGGCGACTTCGGCCTGACGCTCGCCGAGCCCGCCCGCACCCGGTAGCTCCCCGGGCTATCGCCGGACGCGCGCCCCGGCCGCGAGGCGCGCACGATCCGTCTCACGCAGCAGGCCGGCGGCCGCGGAACCGCGTGATCCGCCGCACGGTAGGCTGCCGGGCTATGACCCTCGAGGCCAGTGAGAGCGTGATCGTTGAGTTGGCGCGTGACGGCGAGGTGGACCGTAACCTGCGCGCGGACCCGCCGCCGAGCGTGATTAGCGGCCGGGTGGTGCTCGACCACTTGGCGGCCGACGTTAACGGGCGCCTCGAGGCGCCCCAAGGCGGCGAGGTCGTGCTGTCGGTGCTGTCCCCGGAGTCGCTCAGGGACACCGAGCAGGTGGAGAACACCCTGCAGGAGGCCGACACCGGGGACGAGCCACCGGTGATCGTCGTGGAGGCCGCCGAATACCTGCGCGAGGATGAGCTGGCCGCCGTGATCGACGTCGCCGAGCGGCTGCAGCGCGTGATCATCCTGCGCATCATGGCCGACGCCTAGCGGGGCGAGCGGGCTCAGGCCCCCACCCGCTGCAGCACCTCGGCGGGTGCGTGCCTGCGGAGCACGTCAAGGGTGCCGTCGAAGTCGACGATGCCCGCGTCCGAGCCGAGCCCGGTGACCACCAGGGACGCGGCGGCCATGGCCAGCCACGCGGCGTCCTCGGCCGCCCATCCGCGCAGCAGGCCGGTGATGAACCCGGCCGAGCAGGCGTCGCCGCATCCGGTCGTGTCGACCACCTGCGCTGGGAACGCGGGCAGGTCGACGCGGCTGCCCGGCGTCACCAGCGCGCAGCCCTCGGCGCCCCTGCTGACCAGGACCGCCTCGGCGCCCAGACCGAGCACCGCGGCGGCCGCGTCGGTCAGGTCGGCGACGCCGGTGAGCGTGGCCAGCTGCTCATCGTTGGGCATGAAGTACTGGACGTGGCGCAGCAACGGCCGCAGCAGGTCCCACGCGGACGAGTCACGCCCCGACAGCACATCCATGGTGGTGGTGACGCCCTTGCTGCGGGCGAATTCGAGCACCCGCAGCAGCGGCTCGCCGCTGAAGCGGCCGAGCACGTCCGGGCCGCCGATGTGCAGCACGTCAGCGGTCTCGATCGCGGCCAGGTCGATGTCGGCCTCCGCCAGCGACGAGGTCGCGCCGGGCGCGTGCAGCGCGGGCCGCTCGCCGTTGGCGCGGATCGGCAGGATCGTCGCCGACGTCTGCACTCCCTGCTTCCTGGCCAGCAGGCGGGTGTCGATCCCGTGGCTGTCCAGGGCCGACGTCAGGAAGTCGGCGAGCAGGTCGTCGCCGATCGCGCCCATCGCGATGACGTCCGCCCCGAGCTTGGCCAGGTCCACGCTGGTGCCAGCGGCGGTGCCCGCCGCGGTGATCCGGATCTCATCGAGCAGCAGCCGGCCCTGGCCGGGCGGGATGTGGCTCACCGGCCGGCCCAGGACGTCGACGATGTGGACGCCGAGGCTCACCACCCGCCCGTGGCGCGCGCCCGCCATCACGCGCCTCCGGACCGGTAGCGGTGCTGGCGCGCCGCCTCGCGCACGGCGTCGAGTTCGGCGTCGCTCAGGATGCGTGGCGAGCCAGCCAGCCGGGCCCGCCAGTACACCTCGGCGAGCCATTCGAGCAGCAGCGCCCGGTCGTAGGCCTCCTCGATCGAGGCCCCGTAGGCCACCGCGCCGTGGTTCTGCAGCAGCGCGGCGAACCGCCCGTCCAGGGCCGCCGATGCCGCGTCGGCCAGGCCGCCCGAGCCGAACGTGGTGTACGGGGCGACCCGCACCGTCGGGCCGCCCAGGCGCAGCACCGAGTAATGGACGGCCGGGATCTCGTCGCACACCGTGGACAGCGCCACCGCGACCGGCGAATGCGTGTGCACCACGGCTCCGGCGCCGGTGAGATCGTAGATCTTGCGGTGCATCGGCCACTCCGAAGACCGCGCACCCTCCCCGTCCAGCAGCACGCCCTCCGTGTCGAGCACGCAGATGTTGCGCTCGCCGATCAGGTCGTAGTTGACGCCGGTCGGCGTCATGACCACGGTGTCGCCGAGGCGGATGGACAGATTCCCGGCGCTGCCGACGGCGAGCCGGTCCGCGGCCATTCTCTGGCCGTAATGGACGAGCGACGCCCTGGCCTGGTTGATGTCTTCTTCGGAGACGGTCGTTTCGGCACTCATGCTGCATCCCTACTTGATGGCCAGGGCATTGGGCGGCGATCCTATGCCACCCTTCGCGTTCAAGGGCGCGCTGGTCAGCAGGCATTCATAGATACCATCCTGTGCGCAGTCACCGGCCAGGTCATCCAGCCACCAGAGCTCACCGAGAGCCATTCCGAGCTGCCCAATGAGAACCCGGTGAAGAAAGCCGAATGGAAAGGCCTCCTCGCTGAAATCAGGAGGCCATACCTCCACCGAGAACGTGTCCGATGCGATAGCCATTATGCCGCTGTCCCACAGGTACCTGGCCATGTCCTCAGTGTGCTCTATTCCGGGCGCGTGCAGATCCCGTGCGGCTTTCGCCCTGACGGCGCGCGGCTGGCTTTGATACCAGCCGACGAAACCGGTGTGCATCAGCACAATGCAGCCCGGTGAGTACGAGACGCCGGCCTGCGTCCTCGCGCGCTCGAGATCCGCGACGCTAAACGCGGTGGCGCCGTCCGGAGAATAGCCGCCGCCGTCGCCGCTCAGCGCGCGCTGGACGTCCAGTACAATGGCCCGGCCGACGATTCCGCGGTGCGCCCAGTAATCGATGGTATTGCGCCGCCCGGACAGCACGTCCTCGTCGGTCGCGCCGTTATAGAAAACGCCCCTGGAGTACGCGATGTGCGCGAGCGAGTCCCACTGGCTCGATCCCTGCGGGTAGAAGTTATCGAACACGTCGTCCAGGGCTTGCAGACCCGGTTCCACCTGGTGAATCAGTCGGTGCCGGGGGAGTCCGCGGTCCGGATCCACCGGCGGGTCGATGCCGTCGAGGGCCGCGTCCAGGGGGAACACCGCACCCTTCCTGACCAGCTGGGTGGCGGCCAGGATACGCTCCGGGGTCTGGAGGTTGAGCAGGCCGACCGAGTCGTCCGCGCCGAACAGGCCCCATCCGCTCCGGCCGCCGTGAACGGCGGCGGGCAAGTCATCATATCGGGGCAGGGGTTTACCGGCTTCTTCCATCTTTTATTACCTACCCGGGTCGCGCGACGGCCTGCTTGCGTATTTCTTTACATTACTACAGAATCGTATTATCAGAAAGTGAAGGAGCAGCTTATGCCCACGTCACAGAATGCGCCGGATGAACGACTGAGAGTGCTGGTTGTGACGGCTGGGCACTCGTTTGAGGCCGAGCCTTTCTTTGCGATGTTCGACGCTGACGATGGTATCCGCTGGGAGGGCGCGGAACAGCCCGGTGCTTGGTCCTGCTTCGGCGCCGACCAGGTCGGCAATTGGGACGCGATCGTCATGTACGACATGCCCGGGTTGCGCTTCGTCGACGGGGAGACAATCCATGTGGATCCCCCCGGGAATTTTCAGCGGCGCTTTCTCGAGATGCTGGAGGCGGGCCAGGGGTTCGTGTTCCTGCACCATGCCATGTCCGCATGGCCAAGCTGGCCCGCCTACGCGGACATTGTCGGAGGGCGGTTTCTCTACAAGCCGGGAGAGCTGCACGGGACGACGTGGCCGGACTCCGGCTACCACTTCGAGGTGACCCATCACGTCTCGGTCCTGGATCCCGGCCACCCGATATGCGCGGGTGTCGAGGACGGCTTTGAGCTGACCGACGAGCTGTACCTGGTGCCGATTCTCACCGACCGCCTGGTGCCGCTGCTGCGCACCGACGCGCCGATGACGTACGACCACTTCTACTCGGCCGCGCTGGCCATCAAGAAGCGGTACAACGACCGGACGGGCTGGACCCACCCGCCCGCCAGCCCGCTGCTCGGCTGGGTGAAGACGGCCGGGACCAGCCCGGTGGCCTACCTGCAGCCGGGTCACGGGCCGACGGCGTTCGGCAACCCCAACTACCGTCGGCTGGTTGCCAACGCCATCCGGTGGGCGGCGTCGCCGGCCGCGCATGAGTGGGCGCGGCAGAATCCAGTGCCGGTGGCCTAGGGCAGCGCCTTGACCAGGCGTTCGATGTCCTCCTCGTCGTTGAACACGTGAGAAGAGATGCGTACGCGCCCGTCGCGCACCGCGCACGCGACCTGGTGCCCGGCGAGCGCAGCCGCCACGGCGGCGGCGTCGCCGCCGGGCACCTCGACCGAGACGATCCCGGACATCTCGCCGGGCCGGGTTGAGCTCACGGCCCGGTAGCCCTTCTCGCCGACCGCCTCGAGCACGGCCCGGCTGATGCCCAGCACCCGGCCGGCGATCAGGTCCATGCCGATCCCGGTGAACAGGTCGATGCTGGCGCCCAGGCCATACATGCCGGCCAGGTTCTGCACGGTCGGCTCGTACCTTCGGGCGCTGTCGGGATACCGGAGGTTGTAGTCGAGCTGCTTGCCGATGAACGGGGCGTCCTCGATGTTCTTCCACCCCGGGGCCACGACCTCGAGCTGCTCGCGGAGCGCGGGCGAGACGTAGCAGAAGCTGATCCCGTACCCCGAGCACAGGCTCTTGTACCCGTGCGCCGAGACCAGGTCGGCGCCCAGGGCGGGCACGTTCACCGGCAGGATGCCGGCCGCCTGCACCGCGTCGACCAGCAGCAGGCACCCACGCGACCGGCACAGCTCGGAGATCTGCTCCACCGGCGCGCGGAACCCGTGATAGCAGTTGACCAGGCTGACGCACACGACCCGGGTCCGGTCCGACATGACGGCGGCCACGTCGTCGGCGTCGAACCGGTGCCGGCCCCGGTCCTCGACGAACCGGACCCGCACCCCGCGGCGCTCCAGGGCCAGGAACGGGTACACCCCGCTGGGGAACTCCTGGTCATACAGCACCACCTCGTCGCCGGGCCGCCAGTCGAGCCCGAGCGACACCAGCGCGATGCCTTCCCCGGTGCTGTGCAGCAGCGCCACGTCGTCCGGGTCACATTCGATGAACCGGCCGACCTTGGCGCGGAGCTCGTTCGCGCCCTCCCACCAGTGACCCAGGCCCGGCGGGCTTGCCCCGCGCATCATCCCGTCCAGCAGCGCGTGCTGCGCCCGGACGTTCGACACCGGCAGCGGGCCATAGGTCGCGGTGTTGAACCACACCTTCTCGCTGGTGACCGGGAATTCCTCGCGGCGCAGCCGGCGAACAGTCTCCTCGGGCGTGGCCACCGGCATCACCCGCCGATCCCGGCTTCGGGAGCGCCGGGCTGGGCCGCGCCCACGGCTGGGGCGTCGAGCTCGTCCTTGCCCGCGAGCTGGCCCACGCGCAGAGCCTGGCCCGCCACGCCGCGGCGCAGCCGCGACCGCAGCCCCCCGTAGTACCAGGCGATGGCCACGACCTGACCCCCCACGGCTACCTCCGCCGCGGCATGGAACGTCGCCGGAAGGGTGAAGTCCAGGATGATCGCTATCTCCCAGAGCAGGGACAGCACGATCAGCGGCTTGGCCCAGCGGCCGAGGTCGAACGCCTTCGACTTCGGGATTCGGTTACGGCGCGCCCAGTACGCCGCGACGATCATCAGGTAGACGAAGCTCGCGAAGATCGGGGTGGCACCGATCAGGTCGACGTAGGCGTTGCCTTCCTCCGCGGCGAAGACCATGACCGCGATGTAGATCACCGTGGTCAGGACGATCGCGGCGACCGGCGTCTTGGTCTTGGCGTCCACCCGGGCGAACACCTTCGAGCCGGGGAACATGTTGTCGCGGGACAGCGAGAAGATAAGCCGGCCGATCGCCGCGACCTGCACCACCATCAGCGAGAACACCGAGTACACCACGGTGACCAGGAAGATCCGCGAGAACACCGAGCCGAACCAGTACGTGGCCAGGTAGGCGATGGGTGTCGGGCTGGACGCCACCGCGGCCAGGTTGGGGATGCTGATCGCAAAGCAGATCAGCGTGATCATGCCGACGATCCCGGAGATGGCGACCGCACCGATGATGGCCCGGGCCACCGTGCGCTGCACGCCGACCGCCTCTTCGCCGAGGTCCGCGCAGGCCTCGAAGCCGCCGATGGTGAACACGCCCATGAGCAGGGCGAGCGAGGCGGCGTACCACGGCGTCTGCCCGTGCAGCGGCCCGTGGGTGAACAGGAACCCGCCGGAATGGAGCGCGGGCTGATGCACCAGGAACGCGACCAGCAGCAGGAGGCCGAGCACCAGCGTGCCCAGGATCTCCGTGGCCACGGAGAGGTTGTTGATCCGGGCGGTGAGGCGGACGCCGACGATGTTGATCAGGCCGGCCAGCAGCAGCACCACGACCGAGACGAAGATCATGAGGTTCTCGTTGGCGATGTTCAGCCCGAAGACGGTGCCGATCATCGGCGACAGCAGCAGCAGGGTCTCCCCGCCACTGGCCAGGGCGAAGCAGCACAGCAGGTTGAAGCCGACGAACCAGCCGTAGCCGGGCCCGACCAGCCGGCCGCCCCACTGGTAGGAGTAGCCCGCCAGCGGGATCCGGGACGCGAGCTCGGCGAGCACGAAGGCCAGGATCATGGCGCCCACGGCCGCGATCAGCCACAACCAGATCGAGGCGGGCCCGAACTCCGAGGTGGCGAACGCGAAGTTGGTGAAGATTCCGGTCGTCACCGAGATGACGGAGAACGATATGGCGAAGATCGAGAAGAGCTTCAGCGTCCGCTTCAGCTCCTGCTTGTAACCGAATCTGCTCAGGAGCTGTTCGTCGCCCTGAGCGACCTGCTGCTCGTTTACTGCCATGGCCTTACCTTTCGGTGACGTCACCAGGTGGCGCCTGAGCGCCGACTGCTCTGCCGGGCCCGCCGGGTCCGGGCTCATGGCCCGGGCGGCTCAGGCCCTCGTGTCGCTGGACCACCTCCGAATCGCGGCGGCGGCCACTCGCTCGGGCACGACGGGGAACCCGTTGCCGGGCTGGGTGGGGACGGCGACCGTGCCGTCGGGCCGGATGTCAAAGGTCGGCTCGACCAGGTCCTGGTCGTAGAAAAGCCGGGCCGGTGACATGTCGGAATGCAGCGTGAACCCGGGCAGCGAGGCCAGCGCCAGGTTGAAGCCCCGCCCGATGCCGGTTTCGAGCGTGCCGCCGCACCAGGCCGGCACCTGCTCGCGCAGGCACAGGTCATGGACGGCCATGCTCGTCAGGACGCCGCCCAGCCGGGGCGGCTTGATGTTGACGATCCGGCCGGCGCCCAGGCGCAGCGCGGTCCGGGTGGTGTTGTAGCTCGACGCGCTCTCGTCCAGGCAGAGCGGGGTGCGCAGGGCCTGCTGCAGCTGCGACATCTCGATCAGCGCGTCGCCCGCCAGCGGCTGCTCGATCATGACCAGGCCGAGGTCGTCGAGTTCCGGCCAGGGGCCGGAGTCCAGCGAGTAGCCGCAGTTGGCGTCCACGGACAGCGGCACGCCCGGGAACGACTCCCGGACGGCGCGGACGGCGGCGACGTCCCAGCCCGGGGCGATCTTGAGCTTGACGCGGCCGAACCCCTCCTCCAGCCGGGCCCCGACCTCGGCCAGCAACTCCTCAGGGGTGTCGCAGATCGGGAACGACTCGCCGACGTCGACGGCGTCGCGCACGCCGCCCCAGAGCCTGGTCAGCGGGACGTCGAGCTTGGCAGACGCTATGGCCCAGGCCGCGCACTCGATGGCGTTCCTGGCGTAGTTCTGCCCCATGATGTCCGCCCAGGTGTCGGTCACCCGGGCCGGGCCAGCGAACGACTGGCCGATGAGCGGCGGCAGCAGCAAGCCGGTCAGGGCCGACCAGGTGCTCTCGGCCGTGTCCGTGCAGTAGCGGGGGCGCTCGGCGATCGGCGCCTCGCCCCATCCGGGCGTCCCGTCCTGGTCTTCCAGCCGCACCACGATCAGGCGCTTGCGCCCGCCGGACTGCCCGTAAGCGGACCGGAACGTCCGTACCATCGGCAGCGACAGCATGAACACCTCGGCCCGGGCCGGCCGGATCGTCACCTCCAGCCCGGCGGCGCGCTCGTGACTGACCGGGATCACGCCCGGGTCAGCGGTCGACGGCACGTGCACGGTTCTCCTTAGAGCATCTCGCGGTACTCGTTGATCTCCCAGTCGGTGACGTGGCTGAGGAAGCGCTGCCAGTCGAAGCGGAGCACCTCGGCGAAGGTGCTGGTGAACTCCGGCCCCAGGGCCCGGGTCAGCTCCTCGTCCGCGACCAGGGCGTCCACCCCCTGCGCGGGACTGGAAGGCAGCCGCGGGAAGCGGAAGTGCTGGAACAGGTTCTCCTCGGCCGGGTCGCCGGGGTCGAGGGAGCGGCGGATCCCGTCCAGCCCGGCCGCGATCATGACGGCGGCGAGCAGGTACGGGTTGGCGTCGGAGCTGCCCTGACGGTTCTCGATCCGGGTGCTGGACCCGGCGGGCAGCGCGCGCACCAGCGCGGTCCGGTTCTCCACCCCCCAGGCGATCTGCACCGGGGCCCACGTGCCCACCTGATACCGCTTGTACGCGGTGATCGTGGGGCTGGCGATCGCGGTCATGCCGGCCGCGTGGGCAAGCTGCCCGGCGACGTAGTGCAGCGCGGTTGCGGACAGCCCATGGGCCCCGGTCTCGTCGACGAGCAAGTTCTCGCCCCGCTCGTCGAGCAGCGCCTGATGCAGGTGGTAGCCGCTGGGCGGCGTGGTGTCCCGGCTGGTCGGGCGCGCCATGAACGTGGCGCGCAGCCCCAGGGACTGCGCGACCTCCTTGATCGCGATCTTCAGCGCCACGACCCGGTCGATGGCCAGCAGGCCCGAGCCGGGCTCCAGGTTCACCTCGAACTGGCCGGCGCCGTGCTCGCTGAACACCTCGTACAGCGGCAGGCCCATCTGCTCGGCGGCCCGGTCGAGCTCGTCGACGAAGCGCTGGGCCATGCCCATGGCGTGCACCGAGAACCAGGACTGAGGGCCGTACGCGGGCGCGAAGCCCCCCTCGGCCGGGTCCGGCCGGTAGACGTAGAACTCGAGCTCGTTGCCGAGCAGCGGCACGATGCCGAGCGACCGGGCGTCGTCGAGCACCCGGCGAAGCACGGCCCGGGGCGTGGCCGCCACGATCTGCCCCGTGTCGTCGTGCAGGTCGGTCAGCAGGTGCGCGGTGCCGGGCGTCCACGGCAGCGGCGCGAACGTCAGCGGGTCAGCATGCAGGACGCCGTTGCGGTAGCCGATGTCCGAGCTGTACAGGTGCTCGCCGGGCGCGTGCCGCTGCCACAGGTTGGACGCGAACAGGGGGATGGCGAATGGGTGCCCCTCGGTCAGCGCGCGCTCCATCCGCGCCCGGGTCACGACTTTGCCGCGCGGCACGCCGTACAGGTCGGTGATGACCAGCCGCACGTTGCGGATGTTTTCGGCCTCGAGCCGCTTGAGTATCTCGGCGCTCGGGGCTACCGCGTCATCGGCAGGGCTGTTCGTCATCTCCCCTCCCAGTTGCTCGGTGACTGTGCAGAGCGTGAGGCGGACCTGTCAGCGGGGTAATGGCGCGGGCTCGGCGGCGACCCCCTGGGCGGACAGCGCGGCGGTCACCGCGCGCTCGGTGACCGCGATGTGGGCGCGCATGACCGCGCCCGCCCCGGCCCGGTTGTGCGCGCGCAGGCAGCGGATCAGCTCGCCGTGGCTGTCCAGGGATTCCTGCTTGCGCTGGGGGGAGCGGTCCAGCAGGTCGAGTCCGGGCGCGATCCAGACCCGGATGTCCTTCACCGCGACGATCAGGTAGTCGTTGCGGCACGCGCTGGCCACGACCTGGTGAAAGGACACGTCGATGGCCCGGAAGCGGTCCCGGCCGATCGGCGGGTCCTGCAGCTCCATCTCGTGCAGCCGGTCCAGCCGGGCGAGCTCGGTCGGCCCGATCCGCTCCGCCGCCAGCTCGGCAGCCAGCGGCTCGATCGCGGCCCGGTACTCGAACAGCTGCCGGAAGTTCACGGCCATGCCGCGCAGCCGTTCCACCGCCACGTCGAGGGCCGGCTGCACGACGTACGCCCCGCCGTAGCGGCCGCGCTTGATCCGGATGTACTGGTGATCCTCGAGCCAGCGCAGCCCCTCCCGGACGGCCATCCGGTTGACGCCGAGCTGCTCGCACAGCTCGTTCTCGGGCGGCAGCCGCTCGTCGGGCAGGAACTCATACAGCCGGATGGCCGTGAGCAGCAGGCTGGCGACCTGCTCGCCCAGCCGCTGCCGCAGCGGCTGCACCCGGGCCGCTCCGGCCGCCCCAGTCAGGTCCGGCTCCGCGGGCTGCGCAGCCGATGCAGGCTGCGCTGGCTGCGTGGTCACGGTCTGCTCACAGGACGGCGCTCTCGTCTACAACCGCGCGGTCGGTGGCGCCCGGGAAGATCAGGTTGAACAGCGAGCCGTCGGGGGAGTGCAGTTCGGTCGCGGCCACGTCCGCGTCGCCCGTCTTGAAGGTCCAGAACTGGTTGCGCTCGTGCTTGCTGAACAGCGCGAGCACGCCCCGGCTGTCCAGCGTGGCCAGGTTCGCGTTCCCGCCCAGCTTGGCGTGCACGATCGCCAGCGCGTCGCAGATCGGCGTGCCGGACTCCACCAGGTCCTGCAGCATGCAGAAGCCGACCTCGCTGTCGGCCGCCCCGGCCAGCCGGTCCGCGTACTCCGGCCGGTAGGACTCGGCCTCGGTAAACAGGCCGTTGTGGCAGAACGCCAGGTCTTCCGCGGCGGTCAGGAACGGCTGCGTGTCCGCGATCTGAATGGTGGACAGCAGGGTCGGCCTGCGGAAATGCACCAGGAACTCGGTCGACGTGACCGCGGCCAGGTCCCCCTCGACCGCCGGGTCGTCCCCCATGCTGCCCGGGTCGCGGTGGCGCGCAACCCGGTCGCCGTCCCGCCAGGCCACGCCCCACCCGAACCGGCCCGACCCGTAGTACTCCATCGCCCGGGCCCAGCCAGCCAGGGCCGAGAACGGCATCGGCTCGGGCCACCGCACGGCCAGAATCTCACACACCGGGGGCGCTCCCCCCTGGGCGATCAGCGGTCGCTGACATAGATGTTTTTCACCTCGGTGAAGTCGTAGAGCCCGTCCAGTCCCTGCTCTTTGCCGAGCCCGCTCTGGCGGTATCCGCCGAACGGCGCCTGGATGTAGGAGCTGGAATCGGAGTTGATGCTCAGCAGGCCGGACCGGATCTCCCGCCCGACCCGGATCGCCCGGCCGATGTCCCTGGTCCACAGCGACCCGCTCAGGCCGTACCTGGTCCCGTTGGCCAGCGCGATGGCCTCAGCCTCGCCGTCGAACGGCAGCACGGTGGCCACCGGGCCGAACACCTCGGTGATGGCCACTTCGCTATCCGGAGCGGCGCCGGTGATGATGGTCGGGGCCACGGCGTTGCCAGCCTCCAGCCCAGGCAGGTCAACCACGTGCCCGCCGCACACGACCTCGGCGCCGTCCGCGACAGCGCGGTCAATGAAGCCGAGCACCCGGTCCTTCTGGCCGGCCGAGATCAGGCTGCCGAGCTTGACGTCGGGATCCAGCGGGTCGCCCTGGCGCACCTTCCCGGCCATGCCTGACATCAGCTCGACGAACTCGCCGAGGACGGGCCGCTCCACGATGATCCGGCTCCGGGCGCAGCAGTCCTGGCCCGAGTTCGCGAACACGGCCGCGATGGCCGACGCGGCCACCTCGGCGAGGTCGGCGTCGGCGAAGATCACGTTCGGCGACTTGCCGCCGAGCTCCAGGCTGACCCGCTTGATCCCGGCCGCAGCACGGGTGAGGATGTCGACCCCGGTGTCGGTGCTGCCGGTAAAACTGATCTTCGCCACGTCGGGATGGGAAACGAGCTGCTGGCCCAGGGCCCGCTCCGAACCGGTCAGCACGTTGAACACGCCGTCCGGCACGCCGGCCTGGCGGCAGATGTCCGCCAGCTCCAGCGCGGTGAGCGGCGTCGGCGGGGCCGGCTTGAGCACGATCGAGTTGCCGGCCGCGAGCGCGGGCGCGGCCTTCTTGGCGGCTATGGCGATCGGGCCGTTCCAGGGCACGATCAGCGCGCAGACCCCGATCGGCTCGCGCAGCGTCAGGTCCAGGCCAGTGGCGTTGACCGGGATCGTCTGGCCGGTCATGTGGTCGACGGCGGCGCCGTAGAAGCGGAAGTACCGCGCCGTGGCCCGCACCTCGGCCAGGCAGTCGGTGACCGGCTTGCCTGAGCACAGCGACTCCAGCCGGGCCAGCTCGGCCTCCCGGGCCTCGATCAGCCCGCTGGCCGCGCGCAGGATCTCGCCGCGCAGAGGGGCCGGCATCCGCCGCCAGGTGCCCGCGCTGAACGAGGCGAGGGCCGCGCCGACGGCGGTCGCGACGTCGGCCTCACCCGCGTCGGCCGCCTCAGCGACCAGCGCGCCGTTGGCCGGGCTGTGCACCTGGTAGGTCCGTCCGGCCCCGGCCGGAACGTCCCGGCCGCCGATGCGGAGCCGGCTCTCGATGACAACGCCGGTCGCGGCGTCGGCGTCGGCGCTCATTTCGCGGTGTACCCGCCGTCGATCACGAAGAAAGCGCCCGTGACCCAACTGGAGTCGTCGCACGCGAGGAACAGGGCCATCTTGGCCACGTCCTCCGGCTGGCCCCAGCGGCCCAGCGGCACGTGGCTCTCCACGGCGCGCTCGTACTCCGAGGTGAACGGCCCGGCCAGCGGGGTCTTGATCGCACCGGGGAAGATGCAGTTGCAGCGGATCTGGTACTGGGCGTGCTCCACGGCCAGCGTGCGGGTGATCGTCACCACGCCACCCTTGGCAGCGGTGTAGGCGTCGGACGCGCCGGACCCAACCCGCAGCGCGGCGATGCTCGACACGTTGATGATCGAACCGCCGCCTACCTTCCGCATCTCCGGGATCGCGTACTTGCAGCCCAGGTACGTGCCCTTCAGGTTCACGTCGATGGTCCGGTCCCAGATGTTCTCCTCCAGGAGCGGCGACGGGGCGTCGGTGATGCCCGGCCGGTAGTTCCCCTGGGCCGAGTACCAGAGCCCGGCGTTGTTGTAGAGCACGTCGAGCCGGCCGAACTCGCCCGTGGCCAGGTCGATGGCCGCCTTGACCTGCTCGGCGTCGGAGACGTCGCAGTGCGCGAACGCCGCGCGGCCTCCCGACTTGATCAGCTCGTCGGTGACTTCCTGGCCGGTGTCGGCGTTGTACTCCGCGACCACGACCGCGGCGCCCTCGCTCGCGAACAGGCGGGCCGCTGCCGCCCCCTGCCCGCTGCCAGCCCCGGTGATTACTGCGACGCGCCCGTCCAGCTTGCCCACTGCTGCGCCCTCCCGGACTCGAACTGACCCATGGCCGCGCAGCGGCAGCCGGGCTGCCGACCCGGGCCGGTCGGCCAGGGTTAAAGCGCAAAAAGATAGTAAGATTCGCTAAATTTGCCTCATGGTAGGCAGCGGCCGTAAGGGCTGTCAATAGCCCTGTGGCAGGTTTTATATCATGCGTCCAACTTAAAGAACATCCCTCCGCGCAGCGGGATGACCGGCCTTAACGTGACGCCGACGGCCTGGCCGGGCTCGCCTCAGGCCGACGTGGCCGGGGGGCGACGGGGAGGCCTCACAAATGACGTGGCCGGGGGGCGACGGGGAGGCCTCACAATGACGTGGCCGCGGGGGGCGACGGGGAGGCCTCACAATGACGTGGCCGGGGCGGCGGGCAGCGGCGCGCTGACCCGGGCCAGGAAGCTCTCCAGAGTCTTGGTCTGCCGCTCGGGCGTGGCCCGGCTCGGGTACAGCACCGCCTCCAGCGACAGCCCCTCGACCAGCACCATGAGCTGGTGAGTTACGTCATCGGCGTCGAGGTCCGGCCAGAGCTGGCCGAGCTTGGCCGCCTCGCTGACCCGGTAGTGCAGCAGGTCCCAGAACCGCTCGAACTCCACGTGCTGCAGCTCGCGCAGCGCATCGTCGCCCAGGGCCAGGGACTGGAAGTTGATCTCGATCTGCGCCTCGAGGAAGCGCTGCGCGTCCAGGGGCAGCGCCTCCAGCATCACCACCCGCAGCGCGTCCACGCCGAGCAGGCCCTGGGTGCGCTCCCGCACTCGCTCGTAGACCTGCTGGTGCGACTGCTGCAGCGCGGCGGCCAGCAGTTCCTCCTTGTTATCGAAGTAGTGTGCGAGCACGCCGGTTGACACGCCCGCCTCGCGGGCGATCTCGCGCGTGGTGACGCCGATGATGCCGGTGCGGGCGATCACCCGCCACGTCGCAGCCACCAGCTCCTGCTTGCGCAGATCATGATCAACGATCTTTGGCACTCCAGCTCCCGCTTGGTCGCGCCGGGCGCTCCTTGGTACTCTGGCCAGGTTCCAGTACGGACGTCCGGTATCAAACACGGTATGGGACCGTCCACGATGGTACGTCGGGAGTGATGGGTGCGCGGCGAGATACGGACCTACCCGGCGCGGGGAACCAAGGAGCGGGCCGAACTCGTCGCGCGGCTGGCCGACCGGGCCAAGTTCATCCGGCTGGAGACCGTCCGGCTGGCCGAGATCCCCGGGGCAGGCCACTACACCGGCACGTTCTCCGCGGCCGAGCTGATCGCCTCGCTGTACTACGCCGAGCTGCGCTACCGGCCGGACGAGCCCGGCTGGCCGGAGCGCGACCGGCTCGTGCTCAGCAAGGGCCACGCCGCGATCGGCCTCTACCCGGTCCTCGCCGACGTTGGGTTCTTCGACCACCGCCTGCTGGACGACTACACGAGGCTGGGCAGCGCGTTCGGTGACCACCCCGACATGCGCAAGATCACCGGCGTCGACTTCAGCTCCGGGTCCCTGGGTCACGGGCTGTCGGTCAGCACCGGTATGGCGCTGGCCGGCCGGATCCACGGCCTGGGCTACCGGGTCTTCTGCGTGGCCGGCGACGGCGAGCTCGGCGAGGGCCAGATGTGGGAGGCCGCGATGTCCGCCGGCCAGTTCGGGCTCGGGTCGCTGGTGTGCGTCGTGGACCGCAACGGCCTGTCCATCGACGGGCCGACCGAGGAAATCATGGGCATCGAGCCGCTCGCCGACAAGTTCGCCAGCTTCCGGTGGGACGTCCAGCGGATCGACGGCCACGACCTGGACGCGATCCTGGACGCCTACGACCGGCTGGAGCCGCCCGGGCGTGGCCGGCCGCAGGTCATCATCGCGGACACGGTCAAGGGCCGGGGAGTGCGGCGCATGGAGGGCGACGTCGGCTGGCACGTCGGGCGGCTGGCGGGCGCCGACTACGACGAGGTCATCGCGGAAATCCGGGCGGGCCTGCAGCCGCTGACCGCGGGCGGCCACGATGCCTGACCACTCCGTACGCCCCGCCCCGCCGGAAGCGCCGCAGGCCTCGCCCGGGCAGAACCTGAGCGGCCTGTTCCGCGGCACCGACGAGGCCCAGGCACTCAAGGACCCGAAGTCGGGCAAGGGCATCGCGCTTACCTCGGTGCCCGCGTTCGTGGCCGGCGCCGAGCTGGCCGACCTGGCCGACACCAATGACCGCATCGTTGTGCTCACCGCCGACCTGGCGCACGCCAACCGGACCATCGACTTCGGCATCCGTCACCCGGACCGCTTCTTCAACGTAGGCGTCGCCGAGCAGAACATGATCTCGATCGCCGCGGGCATGGCGTCAACGGGCCTGATCCCGTACGCCGCCACGTTCGCCGCGTACGCCGCGCTGCTTGCCTGCGAGCAGATCCGTACCGACTGTGCGTATACCGGCATGCCGGTGCGGATCCTCGGCCACCACGCCGGGATGAGCCTCGGGTTCTACGGCACCAGCCACCACTCCCTCGAGGACCTCGGGATCATGCGGACGATCGCTGAGCTCACCGTCGTCTGCGCCGCCGACGCCAACCAGCTGCGGGCGATTCTGCGCGCCTCGCTGAGCCATCCCGGCCCGATGTACATCCGGATGGGACGCGGCCGCGATCCGCAGGTGTACGCCGAGCCGCCAGCGGACTTCCAGATCGGGCGGGCGACGAGGCTGCGCGAGGGCACCGATCTGGCGATCATCACCACCGGCTCTGAGGTTCACCCGAGCCTGGCCGCGGCCGAGCGGCTGGCCGCGACCGGGATCGGCGTGCGGGTCATCGACATGCACACGATTCACCCGCTGGACACCGGCGAGATCCTGGCCGCCGCGCAGCAGGCCGGCGCCGTGCTCACCGTCGAGGAGCACAACGTCGCCGGCGGGCTAGGGTCCGCGGTGGCCGAGACGCTGGCCGACGCGGGTGTGGCGGCGAGGTTCCGCCGGCTCGGAGTGCCCGGCGTGCACGTCGTCCTGGGCCCGCCGGCCGCGTTGTACGCGCACTATCAGCTTGATGCCGCAGGGATCGAATCGGCAGCACGGCAACTGCTGGCGGGCTTTGGGAGGCCAACATGACCGAGACCATCAACCGGACCCCGACCCGGAGCCGGGCCAACGACGCGCGGCTGCGGCAGCGCGCCCGGGCCGTCATCCCCGGCGGCATGTACGGGCACATGAGCGCCAACGCGCTGCCCCCGGAGTACCCGCAGTTCTACCAGCGGTCCGAGGGCTCGCACGCCTGGGACGTTGACGGCAATGAGTACGTCGACTTCATGTGCAGTTTCGGCCCGATCATCCTCGGCCACAAGCACCCCAAGGTGGAGGCCGCGGCCGCGGCCCAGCGCGCTGACGGCGACACCCAGGCCGGGCCCGCCGCCGCTATGGTCGAGGCCGCCGAACTGCTCGTCGACCGCGTGGCACACGCCGACTGGGCCATGTTCGCCAAGAACGGGACCGACGCCACCACGACGTGCGTGACGATCGCGCGGGCTGCGACCGGCCGTGCCAAGGTGCTCGCGGCCGCGGGCGCTTACCACGGGTCCGCGCCGTGGTGCACGATCCGGATGGACGGCGTGACCCCCGAGGACCGGGCGAACCTGGCCTACTACACGTTCAACGACATCGCGAGCGTGCACCGCGCCCTCGAGGAAGCCGGGGGAGAGGCGGCCGCGATCATCGTGTCGCCGTTCCGGCACGACGCGGGCTTCGACGAGGAGCTGGTCGATCCGCAGTTCGCCCGGGAGCTGCGGGCGCTGTGCGACCGGACCGGCGCGGCGCTGGTCCTGGACGAGGTCAGGGCCGGGTTCCGGCTGAACGACGGCGGCAGCTGGGAGCCGCTCGGCGTGGCGCCTGACCTGAGCGCGTGGAGCAAGGCCATCGGGAATGGGTACCCGATCGCGGCGATCCTCGGGTCGGCCCCGCTGCGCGACGCGGCCTCGCGCATCTTCGTCACCGGGTCGTTCTGGTTCCAGGCCGTGCCGATGGCGGCCGCCGTGGCCACAATCACCGCCATCCGCGAGGAGGACGCCGTCGCCGCGATGCAGCGCACCGGGACCATGCTGCAAGAGGGCATCAAGCGCCAGGCGGATGAGGCCGGCGTGCGAATCGCCATGACCGGGCCGCCCGCCATGCCGAACCTCAGGTTCCCCGACGACGCGGACCTGGCCAAGGGCAAGACGTTCTGCGGCGCCGTGGCGGAACACGGCGTGATCATCCATCCCCGGCACAACTGGTTCCTGTCCGCGGCCCACACCGACCACGACATCGAGCGAGCCCTCGACGCCACGTCGACGGGTTTCCAGGCCGTGCGCGCGCAATTTGGTGAGGGCTGAACCCGGGAGCGCGGCTGTGCCGCTGGCAGGTGCACTCGATGGCGTTCGCGTTCTGGATCTGACTGACGGTTTGGCCGGTCCTGTCGCCGGCATGCTCCTCGGTGACCTGGGCGCCGACGTGGTCAGGGTGGGCCCGCCGGCGAGCCGGCCCGGGCGGCGGGTGTGGGACCGCAACAAGCGCTGGGCCGGGTTCGACCCGTCCCGGGACGTGGACGCTCTCGGCCCGCTCGTAGCGGGCGCCGACGTCGTGCTCGCGGACCCCGCGCAGTGGCGCGGACGGGCACCGGGCGCCGCGATCTGGGTCGTGATGCCCCCGTACCTGCTGGGCGAGACGCCGTGGGGTACCGAGCGCGAATCGGCCGGCCTGGTGCATGCGTGGCTCGGGCACGCCTGGAGCCAGGCCTCTTACGAGGACGTGCCGGTCGACTGCGTGTTCCCGCTCGCTGCGTACATGCAAGGCATCTGGGGCGCCACCGTGGCAACCGCGCTGGTCGCGGGACAGCGGCGCGGCCGCCGGACGGGGCGGCTGGCCGTCGTGGGCGGCGCGCACGGCGGCCTGCTTGTCTGGCCCGGCGGCTTCGAGGTCCGGCGCGACGAGCCGTACGTGCCGCGGCCCGGCGGCCCGGGCGGCGCGCTGCCGAACTACCGTTGCTACCGCTGCAGCGACGGGGCGTGGCTGTTCTTCGGCGCGTTCTCGGCGGCGTTCATCGACCGCGGCCTGCGGGCGATGGGCGCGGGAGACGTGCTGGCCGACCCGCGGGTCGGCGGGGATCCGGCGCGCGTGCGGGACATGCAGAACATCGAGTGGATCACCGCGCTGCTGGAGAGGCTGTTCCGGCAGCGGCCGCGGGCCGAATGGGTGAAGCTCCTGGAGGCGGCCGACGTGCCGGTCGCCCCCGCGGGCGAGACCGCCGAGTGGCTGGACCACGAGCAGGTGCGGGCGCTGGGGCTGCGCGCGGAACTCGGCGGCGCGGTCATGCCCGGCGTGTTCGTCGAGCTGTCCGGCACCCCGGCGTCGCTGCGGCGGGCGGCGGCCGAGCGCCCCGAGGCCATCGCCGACGTTGCCCGCGCCTGGCCTGCCCGGCCCGCGGCGGACTGCGCAGGTTCGGGCGGGCCCGCCGAGCTGCCCCTGGGCGGCCTGCGCGTGCTCGACCTGGGCACGATCATCGCCGGGCCGTACGTCGGCGCGCTCCTCGGCGAGCTCGGCGCCGAGGTGCTGAAGATCGAGCGTCCGCCAGGCGGCGACGAGTACCGCACCGCGCACGCGGGCCGCGGCGGCGTTGGCTTCCCCGGCTTCAACCGCGGCAAGCGCAGCCTCATGCTGGACCTGGCCCGGGGCGGGCGGGACGTGTTCCTGGGGCTGGCCAGGTCCGCCGACGTGGTCGTGGACAACTACCGCCCCGGCGTGGCCGCGCGGCTCGGCATCTCGCACGACCGGCTGGCCGAGGTCAACCCCGGCATCACCAGCGTGTCGGTGAGCGCGTTCGGAGACGCCGGGCCGCTGCGCCACCGGCCCGGCTTCGACCCGGTGATCCAGGCCATGAGCGGCATCATGCGGTCCCAGGCGGGCCCGGACGAGGCGGATAGCCCGGTCTTCCTCACCGTTCCGGTCAACGACGTGATCGCCGCCGGGCTGGCCACGCTCGGCGCGTGCGCGGCGCTGGCCGCCCGCGCGCGGACCGGGCGCGGCCAGCAGGTCAGCGTCAGCCTGTGCGCGGCGTCCTGCCTGGTGCAATCAGAGCATCTGGTCCGTTTCGCCGGGCGCCCGGCGACGCCGGACGGCGGACGGGACTTCTCCGGCCCCGGGCCGCTCGACCGGCTCTACCAGGCCGCGGACGGGTGGGTGCGGCTCGCCGGAACCGGGCAGCAGGCGAAGGACGGCCTGGCCGAGGTGATGGCCCGGCTGCCGGTCGCCGAGGTGCTCCGGCGTGCGGCCAGCGTCGGCGTCCCCGCCGTCAAGGCCCGTCAGGCGCGCGAGCTCGCGGGCGACCTCCAGCTCATTCGGCACGGCCTGCTCACCGTCATCGAGCCGGACGGATCCGGCGGCGCCGCGGTGGCCGGGCCGGGTCACGGCCTCGAGCTGCCGGGCCTGGACCGGCCGGCGGCCGGCCCGCCGCCGCGGCCGGGCGAGCACAGCCGGGCCATCCTGCTCGAGGCCGGCCTGGATCCCGGCGAGGTGGAGCGGCTGGAGCGCGTCGGCGTCGTGTGCTCCCGCGCAGTTCCCGGCTAGCTTGCCGCCGCCGGGTAACCCGCCGGGAGGAGTCCGTTGCCCGGCTCATTGGCGTTGGGCGCCGCCGGAACGCCGACGCTCTCCAGCACCGCCTCGAAGCTGAGCCCGACGATGGTCGGGAACGGGCCGTTGCCGCCGATGCCGCCGGCTGCGGCCATCTGGGATTCCGCCGTGCTGCTGTCCGAGGTGGCCCAGCCGGTCTCGATACCGTCGCCTCCGTTGAACATGTTCGCGATCACGGTCGACGACGTCACCTTCTGGCCGACCTCGACCGTCGGCTTCACGTCCTCGGCGACGTAGACCACCAGCCCGGCGTCCGGGCCGTCGGTTAGCTGGTACGTGATCCAGCCGCCGCCCGGCCACCCGGTCGAGTCCCCCGTGGCGTTGGTGATGACCCCGTCGCCGAGCGCGTACACGGGACCCGCCCCGCCGAAGTCGACGCCCATGTCGATGCGTTCCAGCACGAGGTCGCTGACGGCGCGCAGCGGGTTCTGGTACGCGGTAGACGGCGTGGCCTTCGGCTTTGGCCGTGGCGCGGGTGACGGCTGCGCTGCCGCGTGCCTGGCGGCGCGCTTGGCCGCGCCGACCTGGGCGACGGCGTGCTTGCCGATGGGGATTTGCGCCCACTGGGCGAGGGTGTTTTCGGGTGCGGCAGGCTGGCCGGGGGTTCGGGGACCTGCGCCGAGGGCCGCACCCGGCGTGCTCGCGGGGTTTTCCTGGTCCAGGGCGGTGGGGTGCGTCGCCGGCCGGTGCCACCAGTGCGCCGCCACCGGCGCTGCCGCGGCCACCAACAGTGTCGAGCCTGCCATGGCGGCGGCGATCTTCACGGGCTTGCGCCGCATCCTCGACGGCCTGACGTGCCGGTGCGCGCCGCGCCCACCAGCCGGCCTGGGGCGGTCGGCCGTGCCCTGGCTGTACCGACGGTTTTCGTAGGGGCCTTCCTCGTAAGGGCCGTCGTTGTACCGGCCTTCGTCGTACCGGGCCTCGTCGTACGGGCGGTCGTTGTACCGGGCCTCGTCGTACGGGCGGTCGTTGTACCGGGCCTCGTCGTACGGGCCGTCGTCATACCAGGCTTCGTTGTAACGGCTGTCGCCGTATGGGGCTTCGTCGTGGTACGGAGCTTGGGTATACGAGGCTTCGGCGTACGGTGCCGGGTGGTAAGGGCCGTCGTCGTACCGGGGTTCGTCGTACGGCTGTTCGTCGTACAGAACGGGGCGGGCAGGCGACCTATGCAACGGCTTCTGGTGCCTGGCGGGTGGGCGGGACACGACCGTGCCTTCGTTTGCGCGCTGCGTTGCGCTCGGCTGTCACCCGGAGACGCCGGCGCGGGCTAATGCGGCCAGCGGCGTGCGGACGCCGTGCGGGTCAGGGCGACGGAATCACTGGGGGCTGGTGACCGTCGCGCACGCGGGGTGCTGCTGGATCACTAACCTGCACCACAAACAAGCACGTCAAGGCAGGAACCACGCTAATCCCAAATATGACTTGGATCACACTAGGGGAATTTTGACGCCTTCGCGCCCACAAGCGGCAGGGGCGTAGCCCGCCCGGACGGAGCCCACCGCCGGGCCGGACGGAACCCACGGCCCCCCGAACCGAGCCCATCGCCGGGCCGGGAGCCCTTATGACCGTCGGCGGGCGCTGGTGCATCATGGTCGGATGCCGCTGTTCGCATTTGAAGGCCGCGAGCCGAAGGTCAGCCCGCAGGCGTGGATCGCGCCGACCGCCACCCTTGTCGGAGACGTCCTGGTAGAAGCCGACGCGTCGATCTGGTACGGGGCCGTGCTGCGTGCCGACTTCGGGCCGATCGTCGTGCGCCGCGGCGCCAACGTGCAGGACGGCGCGGTGCTGCACGGGGGCAGCGATCCGGTCACCGAGATCGGCGAGGGTGCGACCGTTGGCCACCTGTGTGTGGTCCACGGCGCGGTCGTGCACGAGGAGGCGCTGATCGGCAACGGTGCGACAGTGCTGGACGGGGCAGTCGTCGGCCGCCACGCTCTGGTGGCGGCTGGCTGCACGGTCCCGCCGGGGATGGTGATCCCCGAGGGCATGCTCGCCGTCGGAGTCCCGGCCCGGGTCGTCGGCGAGATCTCCGGCGGAGCGAAGCAGTGGGTCGAGACCAACCCCGAGGTCTACCGCGAGCTGGCGCGGCGGCACGCGGCGAGCGTCCGCCCGGTCACCTAGGCCGAGGCGGCCAGCCGGGCGTTCGGGGTGCTGCGCTGAACCTGGCGCAGGAACTCGGTGTTGGACGCGGTGTCGCGGGTCTTGTCCAGGAGCAGCTCGAGAGCCTGCTGGGGATCCAGCCCGGCCAGCGCCCGGCGCAGGCTGTCGACGGCCGCATGTTCTTGCGGCGGCATCAGCAGATCGTCCCTGCGGGTTCCGGACGATATGACATCGACCGCGGGGAACAGGCGCTTTTCCGCGAGCTCGCGGCGCAGCCGCAACTCCATGTTGCCGGTTCCCTTGAACTCCTCGAAGAACACGTCGTCCATCCGGGAGCCGGTGTCGATCAGGGCCGAGCACAGGATCGTCAGCGAGCCGCCCTCCTCGATGTTCCGCGCTGCGCCGAGGAACTGCCGTGGCGGCTGCAGGGCCGACGTCGCCACACCGCCGGCCAGGATCCGGCTGCTGGCCGGGGCAGCGAGGTTGTACGCGCGGCCGAGCCGGGTGATGGAATCGAGCAGCACGACGACGTCTCTGCCGAGCTCGACCAGGCGCTTGGCCCGTTCGATCGCGAGCTCGGCAACCATGATGTGATCGCTCGCGGACTGGTCGAACGTGGAGAAGATCACTTCGCCGTTCACCGTGCGCCGCAGGTCGGTGACCTCTTCCGGGCGCTCGCCGACGAGCACGACCATGAGGTGCACTTCGGGATTGCCTGCGGCTACCGCCGCCGCGATCGCCTTCAGTACCAAGGTCTTGCCGACCTTGGGCGCGGACACGATCAGTCCCCGCTGGCCCTTGCCGATCGGGCTGACCAGATCGATGATTCGTGCCACGGGTGACGGGGAGCCGGATTCCAGGCGCAGGCGTTCCTGCGGGTAGAGGGGGGTTAGCTCATCGAAGTCGGGGCGTGCCTTCAGCCGTTCCGGCTCTAGGCCGTTGATCATGTCGATTCTTGCCAGCGCCGGATGCTTGGCGGCCGCGGCCGTTCGGGACCGGCGGCCGGGCCGGTCGTCGCCGCCCTGCCCAGCTGGGCGCGCGGCTCCTGCGATGTGGTCTCCCCGGCGCAGGCCGTACTGACGGACCTGGCCCGCTGAGACGTAGACGTCGTCACGGCCCATCCGGTAGCCGGACGTGCGGACGAAGCCGTGGCCGTCCGCGATATCGAGGACTCCCGACACCGGGAGGGATGCGTTGTTGTCAGCCGTTGCCGGCGGGGGTGCCGCCACCGGCTTCTTGTCGGCAGCCGCTACCGGCTGCTCGTGGGTAATGGTGGTCATAAATGATTCCTTTCGAGGAAGACGGTGGCCCGAATTCGGGCACGTCAAAGTGAGCTCGTGGCGGGGCGCGGAAAGGCACACCCGCGAGGTCGCATGATTTCCGCTGAGAAGGCGTTCTAGTTCCGCCTGGCCCGCAGATACCCTGGTGGGCGGCTACTTCGGGCAGGAAGCGCCTCGGAGCACTCGGCGACAAAGCCCTGGAATGTTCGCGGCTGTTCAGGCGACAGATTCGGTAGTCGGCGAGGTCGCCGGGCGGCCCGCAGAAAGGCCGCATCCCGCTATAGCGGGCTCACATTTCTCTGTATACCACAACCCCAGCCGCCGAGCCAACATTCCCGGCGGCACTTCCCGACCACCCTTATTTCGTTGGTGGTCACAAATCGGGCATATTGCCCATGCAATTGACCGACTCGAAGTAAGGGTCGCCGGGGACGCGGCCAGTCGGCTGCGGCGTTGCGTGCCGGTCCCGGCCGCCGCGCCCCGGCCATCGTGCCGGTGGCAGGCGTGAGAGTCGGCCGGGCCGGGCGCGGAAGGGGTACGGACCGAGCGGGGCAGGGCGGGTGGTCAGGGGAACTGGGCCAGGTGACATCGCCGGGGCGGAGGACGGCCAGTTGGCTGGCTCGCCAGGCGTGGCGTGCGGTGGAACCGTGTTGACATGCAGCCAAGAGGCTGCCTATATTTTCATGCAGCCAAGAGGCTGCATG
>Ga0209333_1000071_pt1 | contig 55970 bp, 50 predicted proteins | sample BlaSpr_A8_OM2_O3_FD_187982 | JGI IMG/M metagenome (GOLD analysis project Ga0209333, IMG submission 187982) | Forest soil microbial communities from Thunder Bay, Ontario, Canada - Black Spruce, Ontario site 2_A8_OM2_O3 (SPAdes) (version 2) | ecosystem: Environmental > Terrestrial > Soil > Boreal... | reverse complement strand
CGCGAACGGCTGCCACGCCCCGCCGGGCTTGAGGTCGGAGCCTTGCGCCGCGCCGTAACCCGCCGCGCTGGCCGGCCTGACCCGGCCGGCATCTGACTCGTCGAACCCGGCGGCGATGACGGTAACCCGGACCTCGTCGCCGAGCGCGTCGTCGATGACCGCGCCGAAGATGATGTTGGCGTCGAGCGCGGCAGAACTCGAAACCAGCTGGGCGGCCTCGTGGATCTCGAACAGGCCAAGGTCGGACCCGCCCTGGATGGAGAGCAGGACGCCGTGTGCGCCGTCGATGCTCGCCTCGAGCAGGGGGCTGGAGATCGCCTTCTCGGCGGCGGCCACCGCGCGGTCGTCGCCGCGAGCCGAGCCGATACCCATGAGCGCGGAGCCGGCCCCGGACATCACCGACTTCACATCGGCGAAGTCCAGGTTGATCAGGCCGGGGGTGGTGATCAGATCGGTAATCCCCTGGACACCGGAGAGCAGCACCTGGTCCGCGGCCTTGAACGCGTCCAGCACGCTGACCTGGCGATCCGAGATGGACAGCAGCCGGTCGTTCGGGATCACGATCAGCGTGTCCACCTCACCGCGCAGCCTTTCGATGCCGTTGTCGGCCTGGCCCGCCCGGCGCTTGCCCTCGAACCCGAACGGCCGGGTGACCACGCCGATCGTGAGCGCGCCGAGCGAGCGGGCCACGTTGGCCACCACCGGGGCGCCGCCGGTGCCGGTCCCGCCGCCCTCGCCCGCGGTGACGAAGACCATGTCGGCGCCCTTGAGCACCTCCTCGATCTCCTCGCGGTGGTCTTCGGTGGCCTTTGCGCCGATGTCGGGGTTGGCGCCCGCACCAAGACCGCGGGTGAGCTCCCTGCCGACGTCGAGCTTCACATCGGCGTCGCTCATGAGCAGGGCCTGCGCGTCGGTGTTGATCGCGATGAACTCGACGCCCTTGAGCCCCTCCTCGATCATCCGGTTAACGGCGTTGACGCCGCCCCCGCCGATACCGACGACCTTGATGACCGCCAAATAGTTCTGCGGTGCTGCCACGAGGAGGGAACCTTTCCGCTCGTTTGCCGTCTCGCGTTTCCGCTGGCCACCGTTGCCGCCAGTTACCCCTGGCCAACCTCGGAAAACTACGTGTTAGCAGCTTGCCGAAATTCGCCCCCAATAACATCGGCCAGGCACGTTACGCGGTTTCCAGCGAGTCAACTCTCACCCTCAACTTGAGATTTAGAGTTATGTCAAGCTGCCGATTAGTACGGACAGTAGAGTTGTCCGCCACCTGTGGTCAACTAACCGCGCCGCACCGGATCCAGCGTATTGCCGCGGCCCTGCGGGCCGCGGGATCGGCTGCCTGTTAGTTGGGCGTTCGCGGGGCTGTCCCCGCGAGGTATTGCGCGTCCCACCGCGGGGTTGGGGGTTCGCGGGAGCGTCCCCCGCCGGTGTCATCCCCCGGTGACCGCGGTGTCCGGGTTCGCCACGTTGTAGAAGGACGCGTTCGTGCGCATCAGGATCTCCAGCTCGGCGGCCTTGGCTGCTGGCCGGTCGGTGCCGCCCCAGAGCACCGTGATACCGCGTTTCAGGTCCAGCGAGACCGTAACCGCCGAAGGCGCGGCCACCGCGCGCACCAGCGGGCGGATCGACGGCGGAAGCTGCCGCAGCACGGTCACTGCCGCCTGAATTGCCGGGCTGCCGCGCAGCGAAGCCAGGTCGGCCGGGGCCGACGCCAGCAGGGTCAGCCCCGGCGGGCGCGTTTCCACATGGCCGGTCACGACGCCGAACCGGTCGATCAGCGCGAATCCCCCGCCGGACGCCACTACGAGCGCTGGCGTGCGTTCCCTGACCGCGATCACGACAGAGTCCGGCCAGTCCCTGCTGACCTGCGCGGACTGGATCTGGGTGATCTGCTCGACCCGGCGGGCCACGGCCGCGGTGTTGATCCGGATGAGCGGAGTGCCCGCGGTGATGCCCGCCGCCCGGAGCACCTCCGCCCGCTGCGCTGCCGGGGCCCCGGTGACCCGCACCGAGCGGGCCACGAGCAGGCTCGATCCGAGCAGTGCCCAGATGGCTGTGGCCAGGATGGCGGCCGCGGTCAGCGCGAAGAACGCCGCCTTCCAAGGCCCGCCCGCCCGCGTCGGCGGGTCATCGGCCCGGCGGCCGACTGCGGCCTGTTCCCCCGAGGCGTCGCCACGCCGGGCCGTGGGCACACGCGATCCTGTGCTGACGTCGCGTTCCGGCCCCATCTGCGGTCACCCAGCGCGCTCGCGCAGCGCAGCGACGATCTTGGGGCCCAGCAGCGTGACATCGCCGGCGCCCATGGTGAGCACCAGGTCGCCGGGCTTGGCCAGGCCCGCGATCACGTCGGGCACGGCGGCAGCGTCCGGCACGAACCGGGCCCGGCCGCCGGGAACCGCCGCCACGATCATCATCCCGGTGACGCCGGGCTCGGGAGCCTCGCGGGCCGCGTAAACGTCGAGCACCAGCGCCTCATCGGCAAGCCCGAGCGCCGCGCCGAACTCGGCGGCAAAGAACCTGGTCCGGCTGTACAGATGCGGCTGGAACACGGCGATGACCTGCCCGCCGTCGGCCACCTCCCGCGCCGCGGTGAGGTCGGCCGCGATCTCGGTGGGGTGATGCGCGTAGCAGTCAAGCACGCGCACCCCGTCCGCCTCGCCCTTCGGCTCCATCCGCCGGGCTACGCCGCGGTACGCGGCGAGGCCGCTAGCGGCCACGCTCGGGGGCAGGCCGAGTTCCACGGCGGCCGCGAACGCCGCGGTGGCGTTCAGCGCGTTGTGCCTGCCGGGAACGCCGATCGTCAGCGTGACCGGCTCCGGCGCGGCCGCGCGCTCCCCCGGCTCCACGGTCAGCCGGGTGGCCATGCCGAGCCCGGTGACCCCGGTCACCCGGTAGTCCGCCTCGGGCGACTCCCCATACGTGCGCACCCGCTTGGGCGGGACCGCCGCGGCTGCTGCCGCCGCGAGGGCCGCGGCGCGGGCGTCGTCCCGCCCGGCCACGAGAAGCCCGCCGTCCGGAAGCTTGCCGATGAAGGCGGCGAACGTCGCCTCGATCTCGGCCAGGTCCTTGTAATTGTCCAGGTGCTCCGCCTCGATGCAGGTCACGATCGCGGCGGTCGGCGACAGCATCAGGAAGGACCCGTCGCTCTCGTCCGCCTCGGCCACGAACCAGTCGCCGCTGCCTTCGTCGGCGCCGAGGCCGGTCTCGGCGAGGATCCCGCCGATCACGTACGACGGATCGGCGCCACCGTGCCGCAGCACGGTGGTCAGCATCGAGGTCGTCGTGGTCTTGCCGTGCGTACCGGAGACCGCGATGCCGCGCTTGCCGGTCATGATGGAGGCCAGTGCCGCCGCCCGGGGAATGACCGGGATCCCGAGCTGCCTCGCCGCAACGATCTCGAGGTTGCGGTCCCCGATGGCCGACGGCGTCGTGACGACCGTGTCCGCCCCGGCGACGTGCTCGGCCGCGTGGCCCACGTAGACGGTCGCGCCGAGGCCGGCGAGCTCGTCGAGTTGCGCCGACGGGGAGCGGTCGCTCCCGGACACCCATACCCCCCTGGCCAGCATGATGCGCGCGATCCCGGACATCCCCGCGCCGCCGATGCCGACGAAATGCACCCGCCCCAGCCGGTCCAGCGGCACCGCCGGGACCGGCTCTACCAGGCCCATTTAGCATTCCTCCCGTTTCAAGCTCACTCCGCTCACTAGCCCCACCCCGCCTCACTAGCGCGCCCCGCCTCACTAGCACGCCCCGCCTCACTACCCCACCCTCCGCGCGCTTGCCGCGGCCGGCGTCCCTCCCGCCCGCCACCCCGCATGACGTTCAGGACCTCAGCAGCGAGCCAGCGGTCGGCGTCCCTGCGGCCGGCTCCCGCCGCCGCCCGCGACATGGCGGCGACAAGCTCGGGGTCGAGCAGCACGGGAAGCAGTGTTTCCGTGATCCATGCCGGGCTGAGCTGAGCGTCGTCAACGATGATTCCACCACCGACCTGCTCGATCGGCACCGCGTTCTTCCGCTGCTCGCCGTTTCCGTGCGGCAGCGGGACGTATGCGGCGGGCAGGCCGACCGCGGTGAGTTCCGCGCAGGTCATCGCGCCCGCCCGGCACAGCGCGAAGTCGGCGGCCGCGTAGGCGAGGTCCATCCGGTCCAGATACGGCAGGGTCACGTACGGCGTCTCTCCGCCCGCCGGCGGGACGTCGATGTCCGAGCGGGGCCCGACGATGTGCAGGACCTGGACGGCCGCCGCCCGGATCCAGGGGGCCGCCGTGACAGCGGCGTGGTTCAGCGACCTCGCCCCCTGCGATCCGCCGGTGACCAGGAGCACCGGGAGGTCGGGGCGCAGCCCGAAATGCGCTCGTGCCTTGTCGCCGAGCGCGAGCCGGTCGAGGCCGGCTATCTCGCGGCGGATCGGTATGCCGATGTAGGTGGCGTTTCCGAGTTTGGTCCCCGGCTGCCCGGTGAAGACGTGGCGGGTCAGCAGCACCCCGATCCGGTTCGCCAGCCCCGGCCGTGAGTTGGCCTCGTGCACGACGATCGAGATACCGCGCCGCTTGGCGGCGAGGTAAGCGGGCGTGGCCACGTAGCCGCCGAACCCGACGACCACCTCGGCCCCGACGCGATCCAGCGCCGCGGTCGCGGCACCGATCGCCCCGGCGAGCCGCCCGGGCACCGACAGCAGCGTCGCGTTTACCGAGCGCGGCAGCGGGACCGCGGGAATCAGCGCGAGGTCATAGCCCCGCATCGGCACCAGCCTGGTCTCCAGGCCACGCTCGGTGCCCAGGCACGTGATCCGGATCCGCGGATCAGCGCGCCGCAGCGCGTCGGCGAGCGCCAGCGCTGGCTCGATGTGACCGGCTGTACCGCCTCCGGCGAGGACGACACTCATCGGTTGCCTCGCCTCCCTCCCCTGGACGTCGCGCGGGCCCGGCCCGCGCCGCCCAGCTCAGCTGCGCTGCCCGGTCAGGCCAAGCCAGCTTAGGACGCGCAGCGCCGGGCCGGGGCCAGCAGCGGCGAGTGCCTGGCTGGCACCGGGCTCCCGCTTCGCGAACGACATCAGCATGCCGAGCGCGACCAAGGTCACCAGCAGGGACGAGAGACCCTCCGAAACGAGCGGCAGCGGCACCCCCGTAATCGGCACCAGCCCGATGACGGCGCCGATGTTTACCAGCGCCTGCACCACGATCCACGCGGTCGCGGCCGCGGCGGCCAGGCGCATGAACGTGTCAGGTACCCGCCGGGCGATCCGGATCCCAGCGTAGGCCAGCCCGCCGTAGAGCAACGTGACGCACAACGTGCCGACGAGTCCGAGCTCTTCGCCGATCACGGCGAAGATGAAGTCCGTGGTGGACTCGGGTACCCATCCCCACTTCATCTTCCCGGCGCCGAGCCCGACGCCGAACCAGCCGCCCGAGCCGACTGCGGTCTTGCCCTCGAGCGTCTGCCAGCCGACCGTCAGCGAGTTGGCCTGCGGGTGCAGGAAGCCGGTGATCCGGTTCAGCCGGTAGGACGCGACGATGATCAGGATGCCCATCGCGAACCCCATCAGCCCGAGCATGCCGATGAACAGCCTGCCCGGGGATCCGATCACCCAGAGCAGCGCGAGGAAGATCACCACCAGGATGAACGTCGTGCCGAGGTCGTCGCCGAGCATCACGAGCATGCTGAAGATCGCCGCCCCGGGCAGCAGCGGGATCAGCAGGTGCCGCCACTCGCCGAGCTGGCCGGCCTTCTCCTTGCGGGCGAGCAGGTCGGCGCCCCAGAGCACGAAGGCGAGCTTCGCGAACTCGGACGGCTGGATCTGGAATCCCAGGAGCTGAATCCAGCGCTCGCCGCCCTGGACGGTATGGCCCACGGCGAGCACCAGCATCAGGCCGAGCACGGACACGCCGACCATCGGGTAGGCGACGGCGCGGAACAGCGTCGGCGACGACTTCGCCGCGATCCACATCAGCAGCAGCCCGGCCAGGACACCGATCAGCTGCTTCTGGAATCCCGCGTACGGGGACCCGCCCGCCTGGATGGCCGTGGCTGACGAGGTCGAGAGCACCATCACCAAGCCGAGCGCGAGCAACAGCATCGTGATGCCGAGGACCAGGTAGTAGGACGTGAGCGGCCGGTCGAGCAGCCGGAGCGCGGCCGACACCCGTCCGGCCGCAGGCCCCGTGCGGGGCCGCGCCGTGGCTGTCTGTTCCGTGACCGAAGGCGCGCTCATTGCTGCTCCGCGAGCCGCCCGACCGCCGCGGCGAACGCGTCGCCTCGCGCCGGGTAGTTGCGGAACATGTCGAACGACTGGGCGGCCGGCGCCAGCAGCACCGTGTCACCGGGCGCGGCCAGCCGTGCCGCCTCAGCGACCACTTGATCCATTACACCAGTGTCGGTGCGAACGGCCTCCACGACCGGGACATCCGGGGCGTGTCGCGCCAATGACCGAAGGATCACGGCTCGGTCAGCCCCGAGCGCCACCACGCCGCGCAGCCGCGGCGCGTTGGCGCGGACCAGCCGGTCCACGTCGGCATCGGAGCCGCGGAACAAACCTCCGGCGATCCACACCACGGACCGGTAGGAAGCGAGCGCCGCTGCCGCCGCGTGCGGGTTGCTCGCCTTGGAGTCGTTCACGTAGTCGACACCACCGACGCGCGCGACCAGGCTCATCCGGTGCGGCTCGGGCCGGAACGCGGCGAGCCCGGCCCTGACCGCCTCCGGCGGCACGCCGTAGGCCCGGGCCAGCGCGGCGGCGGCGAGCGCGTCGGCCACGTTGTGCGGGCCCTGCGGGCGCACGTCATCGACGTCGGCCAGGACCGCCCCGGCCTGGTCGCCGAACGCCCGGTCGAGCAGCACGCCGCCGTCCACGCCGAGCTCTCCGGGACCCGGGGCTCCGAGCCGGAACGCCACGACCCGTGCGGTGTCTGGCGCGGTGGCAGCCAGCCCCGCCGACCGCGGGTCATCCGCGTTGCAGACGGCCACCGTTCCCGGCGCATAGATGCGGCCCTTGGCCCTTGCGTAGGAACCGATGTCGCCGTGCCAGTCGAGATGGTGCGCCGCGATGTTCAGCACCACGGCGGCGAACGGCCGGACCGAACAGCTCCAGTACAGCTGGAAGCTGGACAGCTCGACAGCGAGCACCGGGTAGGGCTCGGGCTCGGTGACCGCGTCGACCACGGAGAGGCCGACGTTGCCCGCGGCGATCGCGTGGTGCCCGGCCGCGGTCAGCATCGCGGCGAGCATCAGCACGGTCGTGGTCTTGCCGTTGGTCCCGGTTACCCCCAGCCAGTCCTGCCGCGGCGGGCGAAGCCGCCAGGCCAGCTCGACGTCGCCGATCACCGGGATGCCGGCGGCCGCCGCGTCGGTGAGCAGCGGCGTGCTCGGCCGCCACCCCGGCGTGGTGATCACGAGATCGGTCCCGGCAGGAAGCTTCGGGGCCGGATCCAGTTCGACGGTGATGCCGAGGCCCGCCAGGTCGCCGGCAACCTGGCGGTTGGCGTCGTCGTCGCGGCCGTCGACGGCCGTGACCAGGGCGCCACGCGCCGCGAGCAGCCGGGCGACCGGCGGGCCGGAAATGCCGAGCCCGTTGACGAGCACCCGTAGCCCGGCGACGCCGTCGCCCAGCCGGGCCAGGGCGGCCTCAGCCGCGTCGTGCTGTTCCCCCGCTCGCATCCGGCTTACCCCGGCAGCCAGGCGACGTAGAAGATGCCGAGGCCGAGCGCGATGAACAACGCGGCGATCAGCCAGAACCGGACCACGATCGTGGTCTCGGCCCAGCCGAGCAGCTCGAAGTGATGCTGCAGCGGCGCCATCTTGAAGACCCGGCGCCCGGTCATCTTGTACGACCCCACCTGGATGATCACCGACAACGTGATGATTACGAACAGGCCACCCATGATCACCAGCAGCAGCTGGGTCTTCGTGCACACGGCGAGCCCGGCGAGGACACCGCCGAGCGCGAGCGAGCCGGTGTCACCCATGAAGATCCGGGCCGGAGGGGCGTTCCACCACAGGAAACCGAAGCAGGCCCCGGCCACCGACGCGGCCACCACCGCCAGGTCCAGCGGGTCGCGGATCGGATAACACTGCGGGGAAAGGAACGCCGTGCAGTCGTTCTTCAGCTGCCAGATGCCGATCAGCACGTAGGCGCCGAGCACCAGGATCGTCGCGCCGGTGGCCAGCCCGTCCAGGCCGTCGGTCAGGTTCACCGCGTTCGACCACGCGGCGATCTGGAAGACGGTCCACAGCACGAACGGCAGCAGCCCGATCGCGGGCCCGAAGTCGTGCAGGAACGAGAGGCGCGCATCCGCGGGGGTGATGTCGAACCCGTCCGGGTGGTGTAGCACCTCGACGGCGAACAGGGCGCCGACCACGGCCTGGCCGGCCAGCTTGGCGCCGCTGCGCAGGCCCAGGCTGCGCTGTTTGTAGATCTTGATGAAGTCGTCGGCGAAGCCGACCGCGCCAAGGCCGGTCATCAGCCCCAGCACGAGCAGGCCGGACCAGGTCATCGTGTCCTTGGTCAGCACGTGCCCGCAGAGGTACCCGATCAGCGAGGCGATCACGATGACCACGCCGCCCATCTGCGGCGTGCCGCGCTTGGTCTGATGCTGGGCCGGGCCGTCGTCCCTGATCTCCTGGCCGTAGCCGCGCCTGGTGAAGATCCTGATCGCGAGGGGCGTGCCGAACAGCGCCAGCACCATGGCGACGGCGCCCGCCACGAGGATGGTCTTCACAGCGGCAGCTCCCCGGTCAGCGCCAGCGCCACGCGCTGCAGGTTTGCGGCCCGGGACGCCTTGACGAGCACCACGTCGCCCGGCCGGATCAGCCGGCCGACGGCGGCGACCGCCGATTCCGCGTCGGGGACCTGCAGCAGCTCGCCCCGCCAGGACGGCTCCGCCTTGGCTCCGGTCAGGATCGGCGCGGCCGGGTCGCCCACGACGATCAGGCCGGCCAGGCCGACCCGCGCAGCCTGGCGGCCGGCCTCCTCGTGCAGTTCCTCCGCATCGGCGCCGAGCTCGGTCATGTAGCCGAGCACGGCGAACGCGCGGCCGCTGCCCGCCATCGCGGCCACCGCCGACAGCGCCGCGCTGACCGCCTCCGGATTGGCGTTGTACGCGTCGTTGACGACCGTCACCCCGTCCGGCCGCCTGGTCACCTCCATCCGCCACCTGCTGCGGGCGGTCGCCGCCGAGAGCCCGGCCGCGATGTCGGCGACGTCCATGCCAAGCTGGCTGGCCAGCGCCGCGGCGGCCAGCGCGTTGGCGACGTTGTGCTCGCCGTGCAGCCGCAGCTGCACCGGAGCCGATCCAGCGCCGGTCACCAGCGTGAAGCCGGGCCTGCCCGCCTCGTCGACGGCGACGCCGGCCGCGCGGTAGTCGGCGCCAGGGGCCTGGCCAAAGGTCACCAACCGCGCCGCGGTGCGGTCGGCCATGGCAGCCACCCGGGCGTCGTCGGCGTTCAGCACGGCCACGCCGTCGGCGGGCAGCGCCTCCGGCAACTCGGCCTTGGCCCGCGCGACGTCGTCGATGCTGCCGAAGACCCCGGCGTGCGCGTGACCGACGCACAGCACCGCACCGAGGCGCGGCGGCGAAATCCGGCACAGCTCGGCGATGTGCCCCGGGCCGCGCGCGGACATCTCGGCCACCAGGTATCTGGTCTGCTCGGTCACCCGCAGCACGGTCAGCGGATGACCTTGCTCGTTGTTGTAGGAGTTCTTCGGGGACACCGTCGGGCCCAGCGACTCGATCAGCTGGGCGGCGAGGTCCTTTGTGGTGGTCTTGCCCGCCGAGCCGGTGATCGCGGCGATCGTGAGGCCGGGCAGCCGGTCGACGACCGCGCGGGCCAGCGCGGCGAGCGCCGCGAGCACGTCCGGGACGATCAGCGCGGGCACGCCGACCGGCCTGGTGACAAGTGCGGCCGCGGCACCGGCCGCGGCCGCGTCGGCGGCAAAGTCGTGCCCGTCGGCCCGGGTCCCCGGCAGCGCGGCGAACAGGCTGCCCGGCCGGGCCTGGCGGGAGTCGATGACCACCGGCCCAGTCACGATCGCGCCAGGGTCGGCGATCCGGTCGGCGGTGGCGCCGACGATCTCGGATACCTGGGCTACGGACAGCGGGATCACAGGTCCCCCATGTCAGGCTCTGGCGCGTGGGGCCCGCCGGGTGCGCCGTCGGGAGCCCCAGCGGCGAGGCGGCGGGCGAGAGCGCCCGCTGCCACCTCGCGGTCGTCGAAGGGTGTGACTGCGGTGCCAGCGTACTGGCCTCGCTCGTGTCCCTTGCCCGCGACGAGCACCACGTCCCCTTTGCTCGCCCTTGTGACGGCGAGCTCGATGGCGGCGGCGCGGTCGGGCTCGATGATCACGTGCGCCCGGGCTGCGGCAGGCACGCTCAGCGCGCCCGAGAGCATCTCGGCGAGGATCTCGAGCGGGTCCTCCGAGCGCGGGTTGTCATTGGTGAAGATCGCCAGGTCCGCGAGGCCCGCCGCGGCCGCACCCATCATCGGGCGCTTGGCTCGGTCCCGGTCACCGCCGCAGCCAAGGACGATCGTGAGGTTTCCCAGGGTGACCGGCCGCAGCGCGTCCAGCACCGCCCGCACCGCGCCCGGCTTGTGCGAGTAGTCGACGAGCACGGTGAAGTCCTGGCCCGCCTCGACCCGCTCGAGCCTTCCCGGCACCCCGGGGCAGGCGGCCACGCCGGCCACCGCGGTGGCGATCCCAACGCCGGCCTCGACCAGGGCCACGATCGCGGCGAGCGCGTTGGCGACGTTGAACGGCCCGGGCAGGGCCACCGAGGCGTCGGCCTCGACCCCGCCGGGGCCGATGACCCGGAAGGTGCTCCCGTCCGCCCCGCCGCGAACGTCGGCCGCGCGCCAGTCGGCGGCCCGGTTCCCGGCCGGTGAGTACGTGGTGAGCGGGATCTGCGGATCCGCGGCGAGGGTCCGGCCACGGGAGTCGTCGAGGTTGACGACCCCGGCCCGGGCGTAGCGAGGCGTGAACAGCTTGGCCTTGGCGGCGAAGTAGTCATCGATCGTCTCGTGGAAGTCCAGGTGGTCCTGGGACAGGTTGGTGAACACGGCCACGTCGTAAGACGTCCCGGCGACGCGGCCGAGCGCGAGGGCGTGGCTGGAGACCTCCATCGCTGCCGCGGTCACGCCCTGCTCCGCCATCGCGGCCAGCAGCGCCTGGAGGTCGGTCGCCTCGGGAGTGGTCAGCCAGCTGTCGGCCACCACGTCGCCGATCCTGGTCTGGACGCCGCCGATCAGCCCGCCGAGGTGCCCAGCGGCCCGCAGGCCCGCCTCCAGCAGGTAGGTGGTGGTGGTCTTGCCGCTGGTGCCGGTCACCCCGAGCAGCGTCAGCTTCCCCGAGGGGTTGCCGTAGATCCAGGAAGCGATCTCGCCCAGCCGCGACCGCGGGTCGCCCACCACGAAGACCGGCAGGCCGGACCGGATCGCGAGTTCCTTGCCGCCCGGGTCGGTCAGGATCGCCGCGGCCCCGGCCGCAGCCGCCTGCGCGCAGAAGCTGGCGCCGTGGTGCTGGCTGCCGGGCAGCGCGGCGTACAGGTCGCCGGGCTGCACGCGGCGGGAATCGTGCGTGACCCCGGACACGCCGCGGGGCGTACCCGGCCTGGTCAGCGGGCCCGGGGCGTCCCGGCCCGCCGTCCTCACTCCGAGCAGCGCCGCCAGTCCCGCGAGCGGTCGCAGCGGGACATGGCGTGGGCGTAGGTCGGCTGGCACGGGCAGAGATTACCTCTGTTCACGGTCTCGTGAGCCGGACGTTCGGACGCTTGGCATTGTCCGGCGGTATCCGCAGCGTTTGCAGCGCGAACTTTGCCACGCGGTAGAAGACCGGACCTGCGATCTCATCACCGTAGTAGCCGCCCTTCGTGGGGTCCTGGACGTTCACGGCGATCACGAGCTGCGGGTTGTCAGCGGGGACGATGCCGATGTAACTCGACCCGTACTCGCACAGGCAGGTCTGCCCCGGCCCGGCCTCCTGGGAGGTACCGGTCTTGGCCGCGACCGCGTACCCGGGGATGATTCCCCACGGCTCGCCGCCCTGGGAATCGACCATGGGCACCTGCTGCAGGATCGCCATCAGCTCCTTGGCGGTCTTCGGCTGGATCACCCGGGTCTGCTTCGGCTTGGGCGCCGGCGTGAACCTCCCGGCGCCGCTGGTCGTGCCCGCGACGATCGACGGCTGGACGCGCACGCCGCCGTTCGCGATCGTCGCATAGGCGTCAGCCATCTGCACCGCGTTGACCGCGACGCCCTGCCCGAACGACAGCGTGTACCGCTCGTCGCCCCACCACTTCGATGGCACCGGCAGGATCCCCGAGGTCTCGCCCGGCAGGTTGAGCCCGATGGACTCGCCCAGCCCGAATGCCCTGAGGTAGTCGTACTGGGTCTGCGGGCTGACGTGCTGGGTCACCTGCACCATGCCGTCGTTGAGCGAGTTCGCGATGATCCCGGCGATCGTGTACCGCTGCGTTGGGTGGTACTCCCCGTCGTGGAACGAGTAGCCGGCGACGTCGATCTGGTCGGGCACCGTGTAGGTGCTCATCGGCGTCTGGCCGCCCTGCTCGAACGCGGCCGCCGCGGTGATGACCTTGGCCGTGCTGCCCGGCTGGAACACGTTCTGCACCGGGATGTCGGTCGTCGCGGCCACGCTGGCCGGGTCCGACGGGTTGAACGTCGGGTACTGCGCGAGCGCCAGGATCTGCCCGGTGTGCGGATCCATCGCCACAACCGAGCAGTTCGTGGCGTGCGCCTTCTTGACCTCCGCGGCGCACGCCTGTTCCGCGTACCACTGGATGTCGGCCTGGACCGTCAGCTGCAGGCTGCCGGCTGGCACCGGGGCGCGCAGCGTCTGCTCGGTGCCGGGGATCGGCTCCGGGTCGGCTCCCGGGGTCATCTCTGCCTGCTCGCTGCCGTCCCGCCCGCTCAGCAGGGAGTTGTATTCCTGCTCGAGCCCTGCCTCACCGCGCAGGTCGCCCGCCGCGTCGGTGTCGGAGAAGCCGATGAGGTTCGCGGCGAGGTCGCCGTTCGGGTAGACGCGGGAGTAGGACGCCTGCTCGGCGATGCCCGGCAGATTGAGTGAGTTCATCAGGTCGCTGATCCGGGTGCCGGTCGCGGCTGGCACGTTCTTCTTCAGCACGACGTACTGCGGCGAGGTCGGGTTTACGACCAGCGACAGGATGGCCGCCTGGGTCATGCCGAGGGGCCCGGCCAGCGCGGCGGCCACCTGGGCACGCTTTGCGTGCGGTATCTGGGCCGGGTCGGCGTAGACCAGGTCGGTCTGCTCGGTCATCGCCAGGATCGTGCCGTCGCTGCTGGTGATGGAGCCGCGCAAGACCGGGATCGAGTTCGGCTGCAACGGCAGCATCTGCTGCTGCGCCAGCGCCCGGTACTGCGACCAGTGCAGGCCCTGAAGCTGCACCAGCCGGGCGGCGATGAGGACCAGCACGAGCCCGATGCACACCAGCGAGAGCTTCAGGCGCCGACCGTGCTCGGCCCGGCGCAGGCCAGGGCGGGCGGGAACGGCCGATGCCTGCGGCGGCCTGGCCTGGCCGGGCCGGGCGGCCCGGCTGCGGCGATTATCGGCACGCGCGGTGGCGCTGCTCGGCCGCCCAGGTCCGGCGGCGCGCGGCCGACCATGGCCAGCCTGCTGCCTGATACCACCGTGCATCCGCCCGGAACCCTCGCGGGCGGGCCGGGGGCCAGCCGGAGGACGGCGGGGGGCCGACGGCCGACGGCCCGGGCCGTCGCCCAGTGTCACGGGGTATATCCGGGTACGGCGTACGCTCCCTCAGCCTTGGACGGCATCGTGTATCTGCGGCCTGTCTTCGGGTCAACGAAGTTGAGCACCTGCTGCGGCTTCATGCCGAGCTTGAGCGCGCGCTGCTCGATCGAGCCCGGCGACTGCTCGGACGCGACCTGCTGCTGCAGCTGCTGCACCTGCTGCGATGCCGTCGCGTTGCTCCGCTGCAGGTTGTCGATCCGGTACGACGCAGCGGCCAGGGTCGTGTTGACCACCAGCAGGCAGACCAGCCCGCCGCCGAGCAGGCCGAGCAGCAGCAGGATGAAGGGCGTCCGTGACGTGGGGCGCCTCGGCGCGGCGTGCAGATCCCGCGCCGCGCCCGCGGCACGGGACCGCGCGGGCGCCGTCGCCGGCGTGCCCGTTCCGCCCGTCCCGGCTGGCCGGGACGGGCGCGCGGGCCGCAGCGGCCGGACGGGACGGCCCAGACGGGCCGGACCCGCCTGGCGCGCCTGACGCGACTCGGGCGGCCGTCCCTGAGAGGGGCGGCCCGGCTTCCTTGGCGGCGTCTTGACCGTGGTATTCATCCGGCTCTTCCCGTTCTGTGAGTGCTGGAGCCGCGGGTCACGCCGCTGCCCTTACTCGCTCGGCCGCCCGCAGGCGCGCCGAAGCTGCCCGCGGGTTGGCCGCCACTTCCGCCGCTGTTGGCCGTTCCGCACCCCTGGTGAGCAGCCGGAATCGCGGCCGGGCTGCCTCCAGCTGGACCGGCAGGCCGGGCGGCGTCGTGTCGGCTGCGCTCGCCGCGAGCTCGTGTTTGACCAGGCGGTCCTCGAGCGACTGGTAGGCGAGCACCACGATCCGGCCGCCGACCGCCACGGCGTCGAGCGCCGCCGGCAGGGCCAGCCGCAGCGCCTCGAGCTCGCCGTTCACCTCGATCCGCAGCGCCTGGAAGGTGCGCTTCGCCGGGTTGCCGCCGGTCCTCCTGGCCGGAGCCGGTATCGAGTCGCGGACGATCTCGGACAAGCGCATGGTCGACGTGAGCGGGGCCTTGGACCTCTCCCTGACCACTGCGTCCGCGATCCGCCGCGCAAAGCGTTCTTCGCCGTACTCGCGCAGCACCTGAGCCAGGCGCGCGGCGGGGTAGGTGTTGACCACGTCGGCCGCTGTCAGCCGGCCCGACCGGTCCATCCGCATGTCCAGCGGCGCGTCCTGGGAGTAGGCGAAGCCGCGATCGGGGTCATCGAGCTGCGGCGACGAAACGCCGAGGTCGAACAGGACCCCCTGGACGCTCGGCCGGCCGAGCGAGGACAGGATCTCGCGGATCGCGTCGTACCTGGCGCGGACCAGGGTGACCCGGCCGGCGTACGGCGCGAGCAGCGCGCGCGACTGCTCGATCGCCGCGTCGTCGGCGTCGACGCCGATCAGCGTCAACCCGGGGTGCTGGCTCAGCAGCGCACCGGCGTGCCCGGCGCGGCCGAGCGTCGCGTCGAGCAGCACCGATCCCTCCGGCTGCAGCGCGGGCGCGAGCAGGGCCAGCACCCGGTCGATCATGACCGGCACGTGCCCTGGTCCCGTCGTGGCCATCGGCCCCCCTTCGCGCGTGAACATTTCAGCCACTGCAGAAAGCAGCACCGGACAAGCGCCTCGCATGCTTGCCCGGCCAGGTCCCCATCCGCGCAAAAGCGCTGATGGGCACTGCGCAGGTGGCTCTGGTCCGCCTGGCGCCGGGGAAGTGACGTCAGCCGGCCTGGCCACCCAGCGCGGGTGGAGACCTCGCCGGGCACCCCGTGATGCGGGCGCCTGCTCAAAGAAGCCCGGGCAGCACCTCCTCCGACGCCTCGGAGAACGCGTCCTCCTGCTGGTCCAGGTAGCTGGCCCAGGCGGTGGAGTCCCAGATCTCCAGGCGGGTGTTGGCGCCGATCACGACGCAGTCACGCTGCAGCGCCGCGTACTCCCGCAGCGCGGGCGGGATCGTGATCCGGCCCTGTTTGTCAGGCATCTCGTCGGACGCGCTGGCGAAGAAGACCCGGCTGTAGTCCCTGACGCCCTTGGCGGTCACCGGCGCGGTCCGCAGCACCTCGGTGATCCGTCCGAACTCCGCCTGCGGGAACACGTAGATGCACCGCTCCTGGCCCTTGGTCAGGACGAGTCCGTGCGCGAGCTCGTCGCGGTACTTCGCGGGCAGGAACAGCCTCCCCTTGTCGTCCAGGCGGGGCGTGTGAGTACCGAGAAACACCGGCCTCACCTCCCGAGTCCCCCACCCGCGCGCTTCTCTGGGGCCTGATCTGCCCCACGGCCCTCCACTGTACTCCACATTCCCCCACCGTCAACGAGCCAGCGCGGCCGGCTGGGCCAGATTCCCCCACAAGACCGAGGTCACGGCGGTGGAGCGCGGTGGGGAAGGGTGGCGGTGGAACAAGGCCGGACACGCCCTGAAGCGGGGTGCGCGGAGGGATGAGCCGGGCATATTGGCTGAACGCGGCGCGCGGTGGGACGCGCCGAGCACGAAGGTGGAGCGCCGTGGGGGAAGGGGGGCGGGCCCGGCACGATGGTGGAGGCCGGGCACAGTGACCGGGTGGCAAGCAGCAAGGCGGCGCCAAGCCAACACCAAGCCGGCGGCAGGAGGATGAGTACGAGTCGCGTGTGCGGCCCCGCACGTCGTACTGTCTGACGCACGGCCCCGCCGGCCGACTGACCGAAATTCAACCGGTGGGCCGAGGAGCGCGCCGAGGTTGACGCGAGGAGGACATGTGGTCATCGACACGGGGAATCAGGCGGACAGCAGGAGGCTCGAGGAGCTCGTGCCGGTCGCCCACCGCGTCAGCGCGGCCGTGGAGACCGTGATCTCCGGCAAGCCGGAAGCGATCAGGCTCGCGATGACCGTGCTGCTCGCCGAGGGGCACGTGCTCATCGAGGACGTGCCCGGGGTCGGCAAGACGCTGCTGGCCAAGGCGCTGGCCAGGTCCATTGACTGCTCGGTCCGGCGGGTTCAGTTCACGCCCGACCTGCTCCCCGGTGACCTGACCGGGGTCAGCGCGTTCAACCAGGAAATGCGGGAGTTCGAGTTCAAGCCCGGCCCCATCTTCGCCAACATCGTGCTCGGCGACGAGATCAACCGGGCGTCGCCCAAGACCCAGTCCGCGCTGCTGGAGTGCATGGAGGAGCGCCAGGTGACCGTGGACGGCGCCACCTACCCGCTGGAGCTGCCGTTCATGGTGATCGCGACGCAGAACCCGATCGAGATGGAGGGGACCTACCCGCTGCCCGAGGCACAGCGGGACCGGTTCACCGCGCGCATCGCCATTGGCTACCCGGACCGCGAGGCGGAACTGGCGATGCTGGATTCGCACGGATCGTCGTCGCCGCTCGACGAGCTTCAGCCGGTCGCCCACGGCAGCGACATCCGCGCCCTCATCGAAGCGGTACGAGGCGTCCACGTGGCGCAGGCGATCAGGCAGTACATCATCGGCCTGGTTGCCGCCACGCGGTCATCGCAGGAACTGCGGCTCGGCGCGTCGCCGCGGGCCACGCTGCACCTGCTGCGCGCGAGCCGCGCCTTCGCCGCGCTCGACGGCCGGGACTTCGTGATTCCCGATGACGTGCAGGCGCTGGCCGAGCCGGTGCTTGCGCACCGGCTGCTGCCCACGCCGGAGGCACTGGTGAGTCACGAACCCCCCGAGCGGGTGCTGACCAGGATCGTGGAGAAGCTCCCACTGCCGCAGGTCAAGTAGAACGGCCGCGGGTTCAGTGGCCCGTCCGGATTCCTGGCCATAGATTGGAACCCAGGCGGAAGGAGACCGGGACGTGCGAACGTGGCTCGCGGCGTTCACCACCCGCGGTACGTCGTTCCTCGCCGCCGGGTTCGCCGCGGCGGTGACCGGGCTGTTCCTGGGCGAGCGCGACCTCGTCAGCGTCGGCATTCTGCTGCTGGTGCTGCCGATGTTCTCGGCGCTCGCGGCGGGGCGGGCGCGCTACCGCCTCAGCTGCGTGCGCAGCATCTCCCCGGCGCGCGTGGCCGCCGGGCAGACCGCACAGGCCAGGCTGCGCCTGGAGAACGTCTCCCGGCTGCCGACCGGGCTGCTGCTGGCTGAGGACGTGGTTCCTTATGCGCTCGGCACCCGTCCGCGGTACGTGCTGAACGGCATCGAGCGCGGCGGATCCCGCGAGCTGAGCTACCCGCTCCGCTCCGACCTGCGCGGCAAGTTCGTTGTCGGCCCGCTCGAGATCCGGATCGCCGACGCGTTCGGGCTGGTCGAATTGGGCCGGTCGTTTTCCACCAGCACCACCTTCGTGGTGACGCCCAAGGTGGTCCCGCTGCCCCGCGCGGTCGTCACCGGCAGCTGGCTGGGCGACGGCGACGGCAGGGCCCGGGCTATGGCCGCCGCCGGAGAGGACGACGTGGTGCCGCGCCCCTACCGGGACGGCGATGAGCTGCGCAGGGTGCACTGGCGCTCAACCGCGAGGTACGGCGAGCTCATGGTGCGCCGCGAGGAGCAGCAGTGGCGCAACCGCGTGACGCTGCTGCTCGACACCAGGCGCGGGGCGCACGCGGGCAGCGGTGCAGGTTCGTCGTTCGAGTTCGCGGTCAGTGCCGCCGCCTCTGTGGGCGTGCACCTTGCGCGAGAGGGTCTTGGCGGCCAGCTGGTCACCGACACCGGAGCGATCAACGCTACCGGCGCGTTCGAGGACGTGCTGCTGAACTCGCTGGCCGTGATCAAGCAATCGCGAGGCCACGACCTGGCGTCCGGCACGGCCGCGCTGCGCAGCAGCAGCGGTCTGGTGGTCGCGGTGATGGGGCGGATGTCCCCCGGCGTGGCCAGGCAACTCGCGGCGAGCCGCCACGACAGCGGCCCGGCCATCGCCCTGCTGCTCGCGGTGTCCACCTGGGCCGCCCCCGGCCCCGGGTCGCATGAAGAGACCGATCAGGCCGCGGGCATCCTCAGGGCGGCGGGCTGGCGGGTGGCCCGCCTCGACGCGAGCACGCAGCTCGCGGTCGCGTGGCAGCAGATCGGCGCGCCGACGTCCAAGCTGCCGCCCAGGCCGGTCACGCCGGACGCGAAGGGCGGGCAGGGCGGGCAAAAACTGCCGGAAACGCCGGGAACACGGGGAGCGGCGGTATGAACCTCAGGCTCACCGTGACCTCGGCCGTGGCCGTGATCCTGGCGTCGGTGTCGTTGTACCCGCTGATCCAGAACGCTTCATGGTTCTGGGCTGGGATAGGCGCGGTCATCGCCGTCGCCATCGCCGGGGCGGCGACCAGGCTGCCAACGCTGCAAGCCGCCGTGGCGACGTCGGTGCTCGCGCTGATCGCCGTGGTCCCGCTGCTCACCGGGCCGAACTGGGGGCTGCGGGTGCTCGGCGTGATCGTCATCGCGATCACCGCGGCAAGCCGGCCGCGGCTGCGGCTGCTGCAGGTGCTCGCCTGCCCGATCGCCTACCTGTCCGCACTGCTGATCTACCTGAACGCCGTGCTGGCCGCCCAGCAGTCGATCGCCGGCTTCGTGCCGACCCAGGGCTCGCTGTCCTACCTGTCGTCCCTTGTCAGTCAGGGCCGGGCCGAGTTCTACTTCGAGCCCCCGGTGCTGGGCACCTCGGGGATCGTGCTGATCGCGGCCGGGGGCATCGGCCTGATGGCGGCGGCCACCGACCTGCTGGCGGTCCGGCTGCGCAGCCCGGCCATTGCTGGCCTGCCGCTGCTCGCGCTGTACTGCGTCCGGATCACGACGAGCGCCAGGCAAGGCGGCGTCGGCGCCACGATCGTGTTCTGCCTCGGCATGATCGGCTACCTGGCGCTGCTCGCCGCCGACGGGCGGGAACGGCTGCGCATCTGGGGCAGGCTGGTGACCGTCTGGCAGAGCTCGCCAGCCGACCAGGCCGAGGCCGCCGAGGCGCCGGACACCAGGGCGCTCGCGGCGTCGGGCCGCCGCATCGGGCTCGCCGCCGCGTGCATTGCGCTGGCGGTCCCGCTGCTGGTTCCCGGCATCAACGTGCACGACCTGTTCCGGACCGATTCGACCGGCACCGGGAACGGCGGCGCCCCGGTCAGCGACCCCGCGCCCCTGGTCCAGATGCGGCAGCAGCTGCTCGCCACCGCGCCTCGGACCGTGCTGACCTATACCACCGGGCTCAAGAATCCCAGGTACCAGTACCTGCAGGTGTACGTGCTGAACTACAACACCTCGCAGCAGACCTGGACCCTGGTGCTGCCGGAGACCCAGGCGTCGGCCCAGGTGGGGAACAACCAGACGGTGGCCGATTACGGGGTGACCCGCGGCACGTCGGCCTCGAAGCCCACCACCAAGATCACGCTCAGCCAGGGAACGGTGGGATACGACGCCAAGCTCGGCGTCCTCCCGGTCCCTTACGCACCGACGAAGCTGACCATCCCGGAGGGCGGCTGGCTGGAAGACCACGCGACGCAGATGGTGTACGCCACCGAGCCGCAGATGTCCGGGCTGCAGTACTCGGTGACCAGCACCGAAGTCTCCCCGCAACCGAAACAGGAGAATCTGGCCGCCTCCTACCCGGCGTCAGTCAAGGACAACTACCTGTACTTCCCGGCCGGCCCGCACGGGGAGCTCGCGAAGCTCGCCAGGCAGATCACCAGCGGCGCCAGCACCCCCTACTACAAGGCGCGGAAGCTGGAGAGCTACTTCCAGTCGGGCAAGTTCACGTACAGCCTCAGCGTGAGCCTGCCGAACGGCCTCGCCGGCCTGATCGAGTTCCTGTACAGCACCCACACCGGCTACTGCCAGCAGTTTGCCTTCGCGATGGCCGGCCTCGCCCGCCTGGTCGGCATCCCGTCCCGGATCGCCGTCGGCTACACGGCGGGCACCAACACGGGCAAGGGCGACTGGAAGGTCACCACCGCCGACGCGCACGCTTGGCCCGAGCTGTACTTCAGGGGCATGGGCTGGCTCCGTTTCGAGCCCACCCCCGGCGGCGCCGCAGGCCAGGGAACCGCGACCGTGCCGCAGTACGCGGCTGGGGGCGCGCCGCCCGGGCTCGGCACGGAACCGAAGACGGTGCCGACCAGCCCGGTCACCGGCAAGCTCGGCAAGGGAGCCAACGCAAACCTGTTCCACCTGCACCACCCGGACGTCGGCGGGGGCGGCGCAGCGGCCCAGATCGGCCGCGGGCACAGCATCGTCCCCTGGGTCCTGCTGGTCGTGGCGATCCTGGCCGCGCTGGCCCTGGTCACGCCGGCGACCGCGCGAGGGCTGATCCGCCGTCGGCGGCTGCGGGCGACCGGCGATGCCGCGCTGGCTCATGCCGCGTGGCGTGAGCTTCGAGATGACCTCACGGATTACGGACTCGCTTGCCGCCCCAGCGAGTCCCCCCGCGCGGCCGCCGCCCGGATCGGGGCAGCGCTGCAGCTTGACCGGCCCGCCGCCGAGGCGCTCGGGCGAATCGTCACCGCCGAGGAGCGGGCGCGCTACGCAACGGCGCCGCTGCCCTCGCCAACCCTGCGCGCGGACAGCGCCACGGTCCGGCGGGCGCTGGCGCACGAGGCCGACTGGCAGGTGCGGTGCCGGGCACGGCTGATGCCGGCGTCGATGCTCGCCCCGATCCGGCCCGCGCTGCAGCACACGCTCGACGTGTTTGGATGGATGGACGCGGCCGGTTTCAGGTTCCGGGCCGGCGCGTTCCGCGGCGGTGCAAGCGGTAGCGGCCCGGATGCAGCGGCAGGAGCAGGAACAGCCCAGTAACGGGCCAGGAACAGCCCAGTAGCGGGCCAGGCGTGCGGACGAGCGGTGTGACTGCGGGCGACCGCGATCAGCGATCCCGCTCCTGGCGCCTGCGCCAGCGCTCCTCCAGCCGTTCCATCATCCCGGTGCCGGACGACCGGCTGGCGCGGCGGTGCTCCTTCGGCTTGGCCTGCCCGCGGCCGCTGACGCGGCCGGCGACAAAACCGGTCATGTGCCGGTAGCTGGTCAGCGCCCACATGCTGCATGCGAGCATGACGACGAAGCCGGCCACGCCGATCCAGATGTACTTGGTCACCACCCCGGCCACCAGCATCCCGACGCCCAGCAGGAACCCCAGCGCGGCCTCGACGACCCGGCGCTTGTAGTGCACGCGCGGATCGCTTGAGCGGACGGCGTTGGCGAACCGCGGGTAATCGGTGTAGAGCGCCTGCTCAATCTGCTCGAGCTGGCGCTGCTCGTGCTCCGAGAGCGGCACGGTGCCTCCCATGAAACTTGCGCGCGGGGACGTTGCTTGTAGAGCTGCGCCTCACGGCCCTTCTTTGCCTCCAGAATACGAGTGCCGGCGGTTGCTGCGGAAGGGTACGTCGGTCTCGGGACTGACCCGAGCTGTGCCGACCGGCCGACAGCCGCAGAAAGTCACCGGCATATCGGCAGAAAGGATGATGTGCCGGGCTCACCGACCGGACCCTTCGCCGTCCACAAGGATGGCGGGGCGCACGGTGTCGGTGCCGAATCGCCCGGCGATCCGGTCCACCGCCCGCTCAGCCTCGCGCCAGGAGACCGGCCGGTCCCCGAAAGCGAGCTGCTGCACCGCGGCCGACGCCGGGATCAGGCCGGTTGCGCGAACGCCCACCAGCCGCAGCCGAGCCCTGTCGTCGAGGCCGGCGGCCGCGTAGAGGGCGCACGCGGTGGCGTAGATCTGCTGCGCCACGTCGGTGGGCTCGGACAGGGTCCGGGACCGGGTGATCGTCTTGAAGCTGGCCAGGCGCAGCTTTACCACGACCGTCCTGGCCGAGCAGCCCGCGGCGCGCAGGCCGCGGGCGGTCCGCCCGGACAGCCGGAGCAGCTCGCGCCTGATCACCTCCGGATCGCAGACGTCGGTCGCAAAAGTCTCTTCGGCGCCGATGCTCTTCTCCTGCGTACCCGGTACCACCCGCCGCTCGTCGCGCCCGGCGGCCAGGGCCGAGAGATGAGCGGCGGCCGCCTGGCCGAGCTCACGCTCCAGCGCGCCGATCGGGGTTTGCGCGATGTCGGCGACCGTGCGCAGTCCCAGCCGGGCCAGCGCCTCACCGGTCTGCTTGCCCACGCCCCACAGCGCCGCGACGGGCAGCGGGTGCAGGAAGTCGAGGACGCCGTCGGCCGGGACCACGAGCAGCCCGTCCGGCTTGCAGCTCCTGGAGGCCATCTTGGCGATGAACTTGCTGGTCGAGACCCCCACCGAGCAGGTGATTCCCAGCTCGGCGACCTGGGCCCTGATGAGCTCCCCGATTCCGGCGGGCGACCTGGCGAGCCGGCGCAGCGCGCCCGAGATGTCCAGGAACGCCTCGTCAAGAGACAGCGGTTCCACTTCCGGCGTTATCGCCCGGAATATCGCCATGACCTCCCGCGACACCGCCCCGTAGAGATTGTGCCTGGGCGGGATGACGACGGCGTGCGGGCACAGCCGCATCGCCCGCCCCATGGGCATGGCCGAGCGCACCCCGAACGCCCGCGCCGGGTAGGTCGCCGAGAGCACCACGCTGCGCCCGCTGGTCCCCCCCACGATGACCGGCCTGCCGACGAGATCCGGCCGGTCCCTGAGCTCCACACCGGCGTAGAACGCGTCCATGTCCACGTGCAGGATGTGGCACCCGGTGTCGTCCGGGACCGGCCCGCCGGACTCGCTCGCGGCACGTTCGTGCGCCACCGCTGGCCCCCTCGTGTCGTCCCGTAGTAACCCAACCTAAGGCCGGCCACCGACAGTCGGGACCCTGGCACGGGCGCTAGTGGTCCGGGGCGGCTTCCAGCTCGGGCTTGAGCTCCAGCAGGCGGGCGAGCAGGCCGTTGACAAAAGCGGGCGAATCGTCGGTGGACAGCTCGCGGGCGAGCAGCACCGCCTCGCTGATCGCGACGCCGTCGGGTACCCCGGGGGCCCAGAGCAGCTCGTACACCCCGATCCGCAGGATGTTCCGGTCCACGGCCGGCATCCGGTCCAGCGTCCAGCCCTGGGAGTGCTCGGACAGCAGTTCATCGATGCGGTCGCGGTGCGCCTGCACGCCGCGGACCAGTTCGGCGGCGTAGCTGGAGACCGGCGGCGGTCCCGTTCCGTCCGGCGACCGTTCCGCGGCGGATCGCTCGGCGAGCAGGTCCAGAACGGGCTCGCCGCGGATCTCGGCCTCGAAAAGGATGTCGAGCGCCCGCTTCCTGGCTTTACTGCGGGCAGACATCGGTCAGCCTCCGGAACAACGGGTGGCCGGTGCTGGCGGTCACGCCCGGCTGAGGTAGTGGCCGGTGCGGGTATCCACCCTGATCTTTTCGCCGGTGGTGATGAACAGCGGCACGTGGATCTGCGCGCCGGTCTCCAGCGTGGCCGGCTTGGTCCCGCCGGTCGACCGGTCTCCCTGCAGGCCGGGATCGGTCTGGCTGACGGTCAGCTCGACAGCGGCCGGCAGCTCCACGTACAGCGGGACACCCTCGTTGAACGCCACCGTGGCGTTCTGCTCCTCGAGCAGGTAGTTCGCGGCGTCGCCAACGGTCGCCTCGGGGATGTGCGGCTGGTCGTAGGTTTCGGTGTCCATGAACACGAAGTCGTCGCCTTCGCGGTACAGGTACTGCATCTCGCGCCGGTCCACGCTGGCCTGCTCGACCCGCACCCCGGCGTTGAAGGTCCGGTCCACGACCTTCCCGGACATCACGTTCTTCAGCTTGGTGCGCACGAACGCGCCGCCCTTGCCGGGCTTGACGTGCTGAAAGTCCACGACGTTCCAGAGCTGGCCGTCGATGTTGAGGGTCATGCCGTTCTTGAGGTCGTTGGTCGTGGCCACAGCGTTGTGTCTCCATCGTGGGGGGCCCGTCCCGTTACAGGACGAGAAGATCCCTGGTTGTCGTCGTGAGCATCTGGTGTGATCCCGCCGCCCCGGCGTCGGCATCGGCCCGGGCGGACCCCCGCACCACCAGGGTGTCCTCGATCCTGACACCGCCCCTGCCGGGCAGATAGATCCCGGGTTCGACGGTAACGGGAACCCGGTCCCCGAGTGTACCCGTCCTGCCATACCCGATCGTCGGTGCCTCGTGGACCTCGAGGCCGACCCCGTGGCCGAGCCCGTGGCCGAAGTCGCCGCCGTACCCGGCGTCGGCGATCAGGTCGCGGGCAGCCGCGTCGACCGTGCGCACGTCGGTTCCGACCGTCGCCGCCGCTACCCCGGCCCGCTGCGCCGTGGCCACGATCTCGTAGATCTCCCGCTGCCAGGCGGCGGGCTCGCCGAGCGCCACGGTCCTGGTCATGTCCGCGTGGTAGCCGCCGTAGCGGGCGCCGCAGTCGACCGTGATCAGGTCCCCGGCTGTGAACGCCCGGTCACCCGGCACGTGATGCGGGATCGCCCCGTTGGGCCCGCTGGCCACGATCGTGTCGAAGGCCAGCGCCTCGGCGCCGAGGTCGATCATCGCCCGCTCCAGCAGCACCGCGAACTCCCGCTCGGTCCGGCCGGCCGTCACCTGGGGCAGCACCGCCTCGAACGCCTCGCCGGTGATCGCGCACGCCCGGGCGAGCAGCGCGATCTCGCCGGAGTCCTTGACCATCCGTAGTTCCTCGATCATCCGTCCCGACGGAACCAGCACGGGCCCGCCGTCGAGCGCCGCGACCTCCGCGTGCCGTTCGACGGTCATGACCTGTGCCTCGAACGCGACGGTCCCCAGCCCTCTGGCCGCGGCCAGGCTGGCCAGTGCGGTGTCGATGACCCGCTCGACGATCAGCTCGAGGTCGGGGCAGTCGCGGGCCGCCGCCTCCGCGTACCGGGAGTCGGTGGCCAGCACACCTGGCCCGGCAGCGGGCAGCAGCAGCGCGGCGTTGGAGCTGACCATGCCGGTGAGGTAGCGGACGTTGGGCAGGCTGGTGATCAGGGCAGCGTCGGCGCCCAAGTCGGCGATCTTCTGCTGCGCTCGTTCCCGCCGGGCGGCATGTATCTGCGGCATAACCACGACTGTACGGCTCTGCGCCGATCGGCGGCGATGACGGCTGGTACGGTCGCGCCATGGCCGCCGAGCAGCAACAGATCGAGGCCGTCGCGTTCGATCTGGGCGGGGTGCTGATCGACTGGGATCCGCGGTACGTGTACCGGCAGCTGTTCGCCGACCCGGCCGACATGGAGGAGTTTCTCGCCTCGGTCTGCACCGGTGACTGGCATCGCGCCCACGACCTCGGTGCGGACATAACCCAGTCGTGCGCGGAGCTCGCCGCAGCGTACCCCGAGCACCGGGACATGATCATGGTCTGGGCCGAGCGCGGCGAGGAGATGGCGGCGGGGCAGTTCGACGACACCGTCGAGCTGCTCGGCGAGCTGAAGGCTTCGGGAATGCCCTGCTACGCGCTCAGCAACATGGAGCCCGACGCGTTCCGGCTGCGGCGCGCCCGGTTCGCATTCATGGACTGGTTCGACGGCCACGTCATCTCCGGCCTCGAGGGCGTGGCCAAGCCGGACCCGCGGATCTTCGAGATTCTGCTGGACCGCCACGGGCTGCGCCCGCAGCGATGCGTGTTCATCGACGACCAGGCCCGCAACGTCGACGCCGCCCGCGAGCTCGGCCTCATCGCCCTGCACTTCTCGTCCGCGTCCCAGCTCCGCCGCGACCTGCAGACCCTCGGCGTCGCCTAGACCACGCCACCCGCGCTAGACCACGCCACGCCCGCCCCACTAGCCCCACCGCGACGCAGGCCGGGAAAGAGCGGTTCAGCTTCGTCCGGATTTCACCGGACTTTTCTAAACCGCTAAATTCAGCAGCCGCTTGGGGCGCGGGGTGGGGGCAGACAGGGCGGCGCGGGGGCGGTGCGGCGGGTGAGGGCGGCGCGGGGGCGGTGCGGCGGGTGAGGGCGGCGCGGGGCGTGGGGTTAGGCGGCCAGGTCGCGGATCTGCTCGATTAGGGCGACGCGCTCGGCGTGGGTTCGCCCAAGGGGCGCGACGTTGAGCGTGGTCACGCCGGACTCGCGGAACGCCGCCACCCGCTCGGCCACGTAGGAGCGCGGGCCGATCAGCGACGTGCCCTCGAGCAGCGAGGCGGGCACCTGCGCGGCCGCCTCGTCCTTCCTGCCGTCGAGGTAGGCGTCCTGGATCGCCTTGGCCTCGGCCTCGTAGCCGTACTTGACGACCAGGTCGTTGTAGAAGTTGCGGCCCCTGGCGCCCATCCCGCCGATGTAGAGCGCCTGCGCGGGGCGGGTGAGCTCCCGCAGCCCGGTGACGTCGTCGCCGATCGCCAGCGACGCGGTGGCCGGCATCACGTCCAGTGGCGGCAGCGACGGGTCGCGCTTCGCCTTGCCCGCCGCCAGGGCGTCGCCCCACACCGACGCCGCCTTCTCCGGGAAGTACCAGATCGGCTCCCAGCCCTCGGCCAGTTCGGCGGCCATCTCCACGTTCTTCGGCCCGAGCGCGGCGACGAAGATCGGGATCCGCTCCCGGACCGGGTGGTTGATCAGCTTCAGCGGCTTGCCGAGCCCGGTGCCCTGGCCCGGCGGCAGCGGGATCGTGTAGTGCCGGCCCGCGTACTCGAGCCGCTCCCGCCGCCACACCTTGCGGCAGATCTCGATGATCTCCCTGGTGCGGCCGACCGGCGCGTCGTAGGGCACGCCGTGCCAGCCCTCGATGACCTGCGGGCCGGAGGCGCCGATGCCGAGCACGAACCGGCCGTCCGAGACGTAGTCGAGCCCGGCCGCGGTCATCGCGGTCAGCGTCGGGGTTCGCGAGTACAGCTGCATGATGCCCGAGGCGAGCTGCAGCCGCTCGGTCTTCGCGGCCACGTAGCCGAGCTGGCTGACGGCGTCGAAGCTGTACGCCTCGGGCACGAACACGATGTCCAGGCCCGCCTTCTCGTAGTCGGCGAGCTCGGTGACCGTCTCGGCGAAGCCGCCGGCGTAGTTCAGTGACATCCCGATGCGCATGCTGACGCCCTTCCCGGCCAGGCCGACCGAATCCCGTTCGGCTTGAGTGCCTTGAGCGTAGCGCGGCGCTGGCCCGTGGTCAGGAGCGGCCGACGCCGTCAGGAGCGGCCGACGCCGTCAGGAGCGGCCGACGCCGGCCGGCTCGGCCAGATCGGCGACCACGCCCGCGAGGCTGGCCTCGTCGGCCGGGATCCCGGCCTCGGGCTTGCCGAGCCCGTTCAGCACCACGAACCTGGCGCCGCGGCGGTACTTCTTGTCGCGCAGCCAGGCGTCCTCGAGCTCGGCCAGCTCAAACGTCCCCTGGGTGGGCAGCCCCAGGCCGGTGAGCAGTCGGCGGTGCAGGTCGACGAGATCCTCCGAGATGCGCTGCTGGCGGTGCGCGAGGTACGCGGCGGCCATCATGCCGACCGCGATCGCCTCTCCGTCGTCGCCGGAGTCGAGCCCGCGGACCTGCTCGATCGCGTGCCCGAACGTGTGCCCGTAGTTCAGGTGCAGCCGGTCCCCCTGCTCCCGCTCGTCGTTGCTGACGATCTCGGCCTTCACGGCCACGCTGCGCGCGACCACCTCGGCCAGCGTGGCGACGTCCCCGTCGCGCAGGTCGCGCGCGTGGCCGTCGACGAGCGCGACCATGTCCGGGCCGCTGATTAGCGCGTGCTTGACGATCTCGGCGAGCCCGGCCTGGTATTCGCGTGCGCGGCGCTCGGCGGCCAGCGCCACGTCGGCGACGACCGCGACCGGCTGGTGCACCGTGCCGACCAGGTTCCTGCCCTGCGGCAGGTTCAGCGACGCCTTGCCGCCGACAGCGGCGTCGGCCTGGGCGGCGAGCGTGGTGGGCAGCAGCACCAGCGGCATGCCGCGGTTGTAGGTGCTGGCCAGGAAGCCGGCGATGTCGACCACGACCTCGCCGCCGACGCCGACGATGACGTCGTCCTTGTGCACGGCGAGGTCGGCAAAGTCCCCCGCGATCTGGGCGATCGTGCCGAGGTCCTTGGACTGCTGGCCGTCGGGCACCTCGATGTGCCGGACCTCGAGCCCGGCCCGCTGCAGCGCGGCGGCCGCGCTGGCCACCGGGCCGGCGTCGTGCCCGGCCGCCAGCAGCACCGCGGTCCTGGCGTGCGGCAGCGACGGCAGCAGCCGGTCCAGCTCGGGCAGCAGGCCGGCGCCCACGTGCACGTTGTAGGTTCCGCCGGTGCAGGCAACCAGGACCGATGTGGTCCCCGCGGGGGCGGACGGCACCTGGACCAGCCGCTCGATGATGTCCAGGCAGACAGCCTCGGGCCGGCGCCCGTCCGTGGCCACGGTCTGCGTCGCCACCGCCTGGTAGGTGGCCAGCCGCCGCTCGAAGATGGCGTGCAGGTCGGGCGCGCGCAGCATCGGCCGGTACTCGTCGTGGGAGACGCGCAGCATCGCCTCCTCATACCCGACCTGCAGGTAGACGACGTGGCTGCCCTTGAGCTCGTCCTGGGTGGCCGGATACTCGACCCCGCCGCCGCCGAGCGCGAGGACGGCGTCCTGGCCGCGCAGCAGCTCGGCCGTGATCTCGTGCTCGAGCTCGCGGAAGGCCGGCTCGCCGTCCGCGACGAAGATCTCCCTGATGCTGCGGCCGGTGCGGCTCTCGATGATCAGGTCGCTGTCGACGAACGGCAGCCCCAGCTTCTCCGCGAGCATGTGCCCGACCGTGGTCTTGCCCGCCCCCATGAACCCGACCAGGACGATCATTCGGGTCCGCCCCCCCGCCCCGACGAACCCCCTGTTTCCCCGGCCAGTTCCGCGACGGCCCGCAGCGCGAGCCGGTACGACAGCAGCCCGAACCCCGCGATGGTCCCGTCGACCACACCGGACACCACGGACAAGTGCCGGAACGTTTCGCGTGCCGCTGGATTCGACATGTGCACCTCGATCAGCGGCGCGGTTCGCATCGCGAGCGCGTCCCTGAGCGCGTACGAGTAGTGGGTGAACGCGGCCGGGTTGAGCACGACGGGGGTCCCGGCGTCGCTCGCCTCGTGGATCCAGCCGATCAGCTCGCTCTCGTCGTCGGTCTGCCGGACCTCGACGGCCAGGCCGAGGTCGCGCCCGGCCGCCGTGGCCATCTCGGCCAGGTCGGCGTGCGTTGCCGTGCCGTAGATGTCGGGTTCACGGGTTCCCAGGCGGCCGAGGTTCGGGCCGTTGATCACGAGGACGCGCCGCATCAGCTCGCCACCTCGGCGAACGCGCGGGAGAGCAGGTCCTCGGGCGGATCCTCCAGCAGCGCCGGGCGGCCGAGATCCTCGAGAATGACCAGCCGGAGCCTGGCCCCGCGGGTCTTCTTGTCCACCGCCATCCCCTCCCGCAGCGCGGGCCACGCCCCGGATGTCCAGGTGGTCGGCAGGCCGACCGCGGACAGCACCTTGCGGTGCCGCGCCGCGGTGTCCGCGGCGAGCCGGCCCGCCAGGCGGGCCACCTCGGCGGCGTAGACCATGCCGATCGCGACGGCCTCGCCGTGCCGGATCCGGTAGTCCTCCAGCCGTTCCAGCGCGTGGCCCAGGGTGTGGCCGTAGTTGAGGATTTCACGGAGCCCGGACTCGCGCAGGTCGGCGGCCACCACCTCGGCCTTGACCCGGACCGTGCGCTCGACAAGCTCCCGCGCGTGCCGGCCGCTCGGCGTGGTGGCGCCCTCCGGGTCGGCCTCGATCAGGTCGAGGATCACCGGGTCGGCGATGAACCCGGTCTTGATCACCTCGGCCAGGCCGCTCACGTACTCGGCCACTGGCAGCGACTCGAGCACGGCCAGGTCGGCGAGCACCCCGGCCGGGGGATGGAACGCGCCGACGAGATTCTTGCCCTCGGGGATGTTGACCGCGGTCTTCCCGCCTACGGCGGCGTCCACGATCGCCAGCAGCGTGGTTGGCAGCAGCACCACGCGCACGCCGCGCAGCCAGGTCGCCGCGACGAAGCCGGCCAGGTCCGTTGTTGCGCCGCCGCCGATACCTACGATCGCGTCGGCGCGGGTGACGCGGTGCGCCGCGAGCCGCGACCACAGGCCGGCCGCGACCGCGATGTCCTTGGCCCCTTCCCCGGCCGGTACCTCCTCGGCGTGCACGACGTATCCAGCGGCGGCGAGCACCTCGCGCGCTGGCCGCGCGATCTCGCCGAGCCCGGCGGGGTGGATGACGACCACGGTCCGGGCCACGTCACCGACCAGCGAGGGCAGCTCGCGGAGCACGCCCGTGCCGACGACCACGTCGTAGGGATTCGCGCCGCCGACCGGGATCCGGGTAGCGCTCACGACCGCGGCTCCCCGCCGACTGTGGCGTGGCCTCCCGTGACCGCGGCCGCTATCTCGTCGGCGACCTGCTGCGGGTCGCGGTCGTCGGTGCTCACGGTCAGCCAGGCCAAGTCGGCGTACAGCGGTCGGCGCTCCTCGAGGAACTGCCGGAGCCGCCCCCGCGGGTTGCCGGGAATCGGCGGGTGCGGGCCGTCCAGACCGGACCGTTTCGCCACGGCGGCAAACCCGGCCTCCAGGTACACCACCCGCTGGCTGGCCAGCAGGGCCCTGGTGGTCGGGCTGAGAACCGAGCCGCTGCCGAGCGCGAGCACGCCACGGTGCCCGGCGATGGCCTGGCCGGCCGCGGACCGCTCGAGTTCCCGGAACGCGTCCTCTCCATCGTCGATGAAGATGTCGCCGACCGGCTTGCCGGCGCGCTGCGCGATCAGGCCGTCGGTCTCGGCGAACTCGACGCCGAGCAGCGCCGCCAGCAGCGGGCCGACGGTGGACTTCCCGGAGCCAGGCGGGCCGATGAGAATCACGGCTGGCCCCGGCGCGTCACGTTCCGGCAAAGACGTTTCGAGGTCAGTGATCGCTAGCTCCCGGGTGCTGGGTTCCATATCGCTGGAAGCCTACCCAGGCCACGCCACGTACGGAGGCCGCGCGGGTGCAGCCCGGCCTCCGCACGTAACCGCGGTTACGGCAGGTAGTAGTACTTGCTTTCCTGGCTGACGTTCGCCGAGGTGAGCAGCACGTCGGGCAGGCTCAGGTGGAACGTGATCGCGCTGGTCTTCTTTGTCAGCTTGTCGTAGGCGTACTGGGCGGCCATCGCCCCCTCCTGGGCGGCCTGCTGCGCGACCGTCGCGGCGAGCGTGCCCTTCTTCAGCAGCGAGACCTCGGCCGGGCTGGCGTCCCAGCCGACCACGAGGACCTTGCCGGCCAGGCCGGCTGCGGCGATCGCGGAGATCGCACCCTCGGCGTTCGGTTCGGCAACTCCGAAGATCGCCTTGACCTGCGGGTGCGCGGACAAGATGGAGCGCACGGTGGTCTCGCTCGAGGAAGTCGCCTGCTGGGTGTACTGCAGGGTGGCCACCTTGATCCCGGGATACGAGGACTTGAGCACGCTGTCCACGGCCTGGAGCCGGTCGACCTGAGTGGTCGCTGTCGGCGACAGGCTGAGCTCGGCGATCTGGCCGGTGTCGTGCAGCGCCTTGCCCAGGTAGGCCCCGGCGAGCTTGCCGCCCTCGGTGTTGTCGGTGGTGATTTCCGCGGTGAGCCGGGAGGTGTTGGAGAGCTGGGTGTCGACGGTGATCACTGGGATGCCCGCGTTCAGGCAGGTGTTGATCGCCGGTGCCATCGCTACCGGGTCGGTCGGCGCGACAACCAGGACACTCGGGTGCTTGCTGCAGACGCCGTCCACGATCGGCGTCTGCGCGCTCGGGGCGAAGTCCGGCGAGCCCTGGTAGGTCACGGTCATGCCGAGCGCCTTGGCCTTGGCCTGCATGCCGTGCAGCACGGTGTCGTAGAACGAGACACCGGTCGCCCCCGGCACGAACGCGATCGTGTAGTGCTTGGCCGGCGGGGTGCCGCCCGAGCCCGAGCTGGAACTGCTGCACGCCGCGCCGGTGAGCGTCACTGCGGCAAGGGCCGCTGCCAGCGCCAGACGGCGCGACGGTCTCTTGATGGACATGCTTCCTCCTGGGGGGGTGCAGAACAGGGCGGAGATGGTTACGGAAGGGTGAGTCAGGCCTGGCCGTTTCGCCGGCCGACGACCGACGGCGGCAGGAATGCCGGGACGGCGGGCGGCGGCGCGCCGGGCCCGCCAGGGGATCGCCGCCGGGCCCGGACGTTGCCGAGGTGCAGCTGATCGATGTAGACGGCGAGGATCAAGATGACGCCGACGGCGACTTCCTGCCAGAACGGCGGGACGTTGGTGATGACCAGGCCGGTAACGAGCACGGCGATGATGAACGTGCCGATCACCGAGCCGACGATCGTCCCCCGGCCGCCGAACAGGCTGGTGCCGCCGATGACCACGGCGGCGATCGCGTTCAGGTTGTCGTCAGAGCCCGAGGTGGGATTGCCGGCACCGAGGCGGGCCATCACCAGGACGCCCGCCACCCCGGCGAGCAGGCCGCAGATCAGGTAGACCTTGAACAGGTGCCTGCGGTCGTTGATGCCGGCCCTGATCACCGATTCCCGGCTGTCGCCGATGCTCAGCGTGTAGGCGCCGAACCGGGTCTTGGCGAGCACCACCCCGCACCAGAGGGTGATCACGGCGGCGATCAGCACCGGAACCGGGACCCAGCCGCCCAGGTTGGTGTTGCCGAACGTGGTGACCGAGCCGGGGATGTTCGAGATCTCCTGGCCGTTGTCCAGCAGGTTGCCGAGCCCGGTCGCGATGCCGAGGGTGCCGAGGGTGACGACCAGCGGCGGGATCGGGGTACGCGAGACGAGCAGGCCGTTGACCGCGCCGAAGGCGCCCCCGGCGAGCACCGCGGCGGCGAAGCCGACGGACACTGAGAGCAGGTCCGGGCCGCTGGTCACCGCGAACCAGTGCGCCATCACCCACGCGCCGACCATGCCGGAGAAGCCGAGGACCGCACCAACCGACAGATCGATGCCGCCGGTGCAGATGACGAACGTCTCGCCCACGGCCAGCAGCAGCACCTCGGTCGCGGTGCTGGTGGTGTTCAGCCAGTTGGCCTGCGTGAGGAAGTACGGCGAGGCAATGCTGAAGCCGATGATCAGGACGAGCAGGACCCCGCCGATCCACAGGTCGCGCAGCTGGGACCGTTTCATGCGCCCGCCCCGGTCTTGGCGCCGGTGATGTAGCCGACGAGGTTCTCCGGGGTCAGCTGGTCCTTGCCGAGGGTCGCCGCCAGCTCGCCGAGGCGCAGCACGGCCACCCGGTCGCAGACCGCGAGGACGTCCGGCATCTGGTGGCTGACGAAGATCACCGCGATGCCGTCATCGCGGATCCGGCGGACCAGCTGCAGCACCTGTTGCTGCTGCTCGACGCCCAGCGCGCTGGTGGGCTCGTCCAGCAGCATCACCTTGCTCGTCCAGGCCGCGGCCCTCGCGATCGCGAGCACCTGGCGCTGGCCGCCGGACAGGTTCCGCGCCGACGCGTGAATGTCCGGGAGGCTGGTGCGCAGCCGCGCCACCTCGCTGGCGGTATGCGCGGTCATGGCCCTGGTGTTCAGCCACCCGATGCAGCGGCCGAGCCAGTTGGCCGAGACCAGCTCCCGGCCCATGAAGAAGTTGGCCACCACGTCGCGCTGGTCGGCCAGGGCCAGGTCCTGGTAGACAGTGGAGATGCCTGCCTCGCGCGCCGCCGCCGGGTTGGCGAAGCGCACCGGCTCCCCGTCAACCGCGATCTGCCCCCCGGTTGGCGATATCGCCCCGGCGAGGATCTTCAGCAGCGTGGACTTGCCGGCGCCGTTGTCGCCGACGAGCCCGAGCACCTCACCGGCGGCCACGTCCAGGCTGACGCCGCGCAGCGCGTGCACGCCGCCGTAGTGCTTGGCGAGGTCGCGGGTCGCCAGTCGAGCCGGCATCGCGGTCCTCCCTTCCCTGGATGACAGAAACGGCCGGTCTGGCCGGTCAGTCGGCAACGTCGTTGTCTCCGCCCCGCCCCTCGCCCCGCCCGGGCCAGCCCTCGCCCCGCCCGGTCCAGTCCTCGCCCCGCCCGGCCCGCCCTTGCCAGCGAGCGAGGACCCGGTCGAGCGACCGGCGGGCCCTGGCTGCGAACTGCGCCGGGGTCAGCTCACCGCGCAGGGACAGGCTCGGCGCCTCGATCGCGACCGGCGTGCCGGGCGGCACCGCGGAGAGCAGCGCGGTCAGCGGCAGTTCGCCGTCTCCGGGCAGCAGCCGGCCGGTGCGTGCCTCGGCCGCCGGGTCCCCTCCGGGCGGCTCCAGCGGGGCGTCGCACAGCTGCAGGTAGCCGAGCAGCCCTGGCTCCATGCGCGCGATCTGGCCGATGTCGGCGCCACAGCGCTGGACGTGCAGCGCGTCGAGGAGGACCCCGCCGCCACCCGACCGGGCCGCGACCGCCAGCGCGTCGTCCAGGGTGCGGACCGTCTTGTACGCCATGAACTCGATCACCGCACGGATGCCGTACGACGCCGCCATCGCGGCCAGCCGGCCGAAGCGGTCGGACAGCCGCTCCAGGTCCGGGTCGTCACCGATCGCGTTGACGTACCGCGCGTTCAGCCTGGCCGCCGTCTCGAGGACCGGCTCGGCCGCGGCGACGTCGGCCTCGGCGGTGAGCCGGATCGCCTCGGTGCCCAGGACGGTCACGCCGCTGTCCCGGCAGCGCCGCACGGTCTCTTCCAGCATGCGCGAGCCGGGCGACATCGGCCACCGGGACTCGGCCGCCGTGGCAGGGGCGATGCGCAGGCCGACGGCGTCGAACCCGGCCCCGGCGGCCAGCACCGCAAAGTCCGGCGGCGCGACGTCAAGCAGCGTGAGGTGGTCAAGGGCGAGCACCCGGTTCCACCGCATCGGCGGCCCTAGCGTCATCGTTCGCGCTCCTGGTAGTGTACGAACTAGTTAGTACATTATGCCGATGCCGCCTGCGCCTGTACAGACCGTCCGGATGACTTACACAACCGGCCTTGGTGGACTCAACGCGCGGACGGGAACCGCACGGAACGAGCCGCTTCCCGCGGCATCTCGCGCCGCGGGGCCGGGCACTGGCGGACGTAGGATCAGGGCTTCTGCGAGGCAGAATGGAAAGGCGACGGCCACGCCCGGCGCGGGCCGCGCGCGAAGGGAATGCGATGGTTGCCAGGCCGGACTCCGCCGAGGTACCCACGCGGCGGCGGAATCCCGATCTCACCCGCGAGGAAATCCTCGATGTCGCGGTCCGGGAGTTCGCCCGCAACGGGCTTGCCGGAGCGAGGGTCGACGAGATCGCCGCCCAGACGCGCACCACGAAGCGGATGATCTACTACTACTTCGGCGGCAAGGAGCAGCTCTTCATCGCGGCCCTGGAGCGGGTCTATTCGCTGTTCCGCGATGTCGAGGCGCGGCTCGACGTCGATCACCTCGACCCGGTCGCGGCGATCAGGCAGCTCGCTCAGCTCACCCTCGACCATCACGAGGCGCATCCGGATTTCATCAGGCTGGTCGCGATCGAGAACATTCACCGGGCCGAGAACATCAGCAAGTCCGAGATCCTCCGCCGGCTGAACAGCCCGGTGATCACCACGACCGCGCGGATACTCGATCGCGGTTACGCCGACGGCGTGTTCCGGCGGCAGGTCGACCCGGTCGACCTGCACATGATGATCAGCGCATTCTGCTTCTTCCGGGTGGCCAACCAGCACACGTTCCTGGCCGCGTTCGGACGCGACCTCGTTGACCCGGCCAGCCACGAGCGCCACCGGGAGATGGTCGGCGACATGGTGGTCAGCTACCTCACCGGATGACCGCTGCGGCGGGCTAGCCCTCGGCGTGCTGGCCCGGCATGCGCGGCCATGCCAGCTATGAACGGACTCCTTAGTACATTTTATGGAGCAGGCCAGTGAACGGGAACGCGCCTGACGCCAGGCAAGTGGTCCTGATCGGCGAGCGCACCGGCGCCTCGTTCTCACCCGGCGTGTGGAACCGCGTGTTCGCCGACTTCGGGATCCCGCTGCGGTACCGCAGCCACAACATCTCACCTGCGGATCTGCCCCGGGCGGTCGGCGGCGTGCGGGATCCGGGCGTCGCGGCGGCCAACGTCACCATGCCCTACAAGGCGCGCGCCGCGGCCCTCGCCGACGTCAGGGACGCGGACACCGAGCGCGTGGGCGCGACGAACTTCCTGGTGAACCGCGCTGGAATGCTGCACGCGAGCAACACCGACGTCGCGGCGGTGCGGGTGGCGCTGCGCCGCGTGGCCTCGTCGAGCGCGCTGCTGCTCGGCGCCGGCGGCGCGGGGGCGGCGGCGCTCGGCGGCGGCGTCGCCGCGGTACGCCGCGTGGTCATCGCCGACCGGGACGAGGCGGCGGCGCGCAGCCTGGCCGCCAGGGCGCGCGGCTGGGGAGTGCAGACGGCCGTCGTGGCGTGGGACGCGGTCCCCGCCGCGGCCGGTGAGGCCGACCTCATCGTTAACGCGACACCGATCGGAATGGACGCCGCGGACCAGCGTTCCCCGGTGCCGGACGGGCTGCTCGGGCACCGGCCAGCGGTCTACGACTTCGTGTACCGCAGCGAGATGACCGCGCTGCAGGTCATGGCGCTGGAGGCGGGCTGCCCCGTATACGACGGGCTGGCTCACATGACCGAGCAGGCGGTGGCGATGATCCCCGGCCTCGGCCTGGCCTCCGAGCTCGCCGGCGCCATCCGCCGCGCGACGGTGGCAGTGGCCGGGCGCGCGCCCCTGGAATGGACGAACTGCGGCAGCGCCGCTGGCTGACCCTGGGCCTCACCCGATGACGAGCGAGTCCAGGTACCCACGCAGGTTGCGCCGTGCCTCGCTGACCGAGTCGCCGCCGAACTTCTCGGTGGCCGCGTCGGCGAGCACCAGCGCGGCCATGGCCTCGGCTACCACGCCGGCCGCGGGCACCGCGGTGACGTCGCTGCGCTGGTTGATGGCCTTCGCTGGCTCGCCGGAGCGCACGTCGACGGTGTCCAGGGCCCTCGGCACCGTGGAGATCGGCTTCATCGCGGCCCGCACCCTGATCACTTCGCCGGTGCTCATCCCGCCCTCGATCCCGCCGGCCCGGTTGGTCCGCCTGCGGACCCCGCCCGCGGTCGCCTCGATTTCGTCGTGCGCCACGGAGCCATGGCGGCGGGCGGTGGCGAAGCCGTCGCCGATCTCGACTCCCTTGATCGCGTGGATGCTCATCATCGCGCCGGCCAGCCTGCCATCGAGCCGCCGGTCCCAGTGCACGTGGCTGCCCAGGCCTGGCGGCACGCCGTAGACGACCACCTCGATAACGCCGCCGAGGGTGTCGCCGTCCTTGCGGGCGCGGTCGATCTCCTCCCGCATGGCCGCGCTGGCGTCCGGGTCGAGACAGCGGACCGGGTCCTCGTCGACCCTGGCACCGTCCCCGGGGGCCGGCAGCACCCCTTCCGGAGCGCACACCGAACCGATCGCCACCACGTGGCTCAGGATCTGCGCGCCGAGCACCTGACGCAGGTACCGCCGGGCGACCTCGCCGAGCGCCACCCGGGCCGCGGTCTCGCGGGCGCTGGCCCGCTCCAGCACCGGCCGTGCCTCGTCATGACCGTACTTCTGCATGCCGGCCAGGTCTGCGTGACCGGGACGGGGCCTCGTCAGCGGGGCGTTTCTGGCCTGATCAGCCAGTTCCGCCGCGCTCACCGGGTCGGGTGACATCACGGTCTCCCACTTGGGCCACTCGGTGTTGGCTATCCGGACCGCAACCGGGCCGCCCAGCGTCACGCCGTGCCGCACTCCCCCGGTGATCTCCACCTCATCCTGCTCGAACTTCATCCGCGCGCCGCGGCCGTATCCGGCCCGCCTCCTGGCCAGCGCGGACGCGATGTCGGCCGTGGTGACCTCGACGCCGGCCGGCACACCCTCGCAGATCGCCACGAGCGCCCGTCCGTGCGACTCTCCCGCGGTCAGCCAGCGCAGCATACGAGCGATCCTGCCATGTTCAGGGCTCCGGCCAGCCGGCCGCGGGGGTCACCGCGACCGCGATGCCACGGCGCAGCCGGCCACCCAGGCTGGCCATGACCTCGGCCCCGAGCCGGCGGGCCGCCTCCTGGCCTGCCACCGCGGCACAGCCGTCGGCGAGCATCACGTTGATCTGCAGGTCGCTGCCCTCGTCGGCGGCGGCGACGCTCAGCCCGGCGATCGCGGGCAATCCGGCCCCTGCCGCCCGCACCGCGGCCAGCACGTCCGGATCCTGGTGCGGCAGCGGAACCGGCCGTCCGTCGGCGAGCGCGGTGAGCCGCGCGCCGTCGATGGCTATCGGGACCGGCCCGGCGACGTCCACGATGACGGCGCACGCGTCCTCGGCCGCGGCCCGCCACACCTGGGCGGCGGGCTCGGGAACCGGCCGTGCCTGCTGCCGCCACATGGCCAGCGCCTGGCTGCAGGTGAACGCCGGGATCGCCCGCCTGCCGTCCCGCCCGACCAGGGTGGGCAGCGACATCTCGGCGCCGGAGTCACCGCCGTCGGGCCGCGTGTGGCCGGGGCTCTGCGGCTCACTGTCGAGCCGCGTGTGGCCGGATCCCTGCGGCTCGCCGCCGGGCCGGGAGTGGCCGGGGCTCTGCGGCTCGCTGTCGCTCTCGGCTGCCACAGCGACGATCGGCACGAGCAGCCGCGAGCTTGCCAGCGCTGTCAGCGCGGCGTGCTCGCTGCCCTGACCGGAGCCGAACGCCGCAAGGGCGGCCGCGACCCGCGGCTCGGCGGAGCCGTGGTCGTCGCGGAACGGGGACTCCCCGGCGGCAGGAAAGGGCACGACCCACACTGTAGATGGCGGCACGGCATGGAGTCGGCGCAGGTAGGTTGCGTGTTGTTGAAGAGTGCCTCAGCGGAAGCAGTTGAGGACGCTTTTCGCAATGTGAGACTCTCATGGAACTGCCTCAACGTCCGACACAGGGGAATGCGTGCGCCAGGCTGACCAGGCATCCGTGGCCATCCAGCCAGGGACGCTCATGCAGAAGGCAATCCCGCCACGGCTTGTCGAGCCGTATCTGGCGGGTCGCCGCGCGGTCATCGCCGGGTTCGTCTACCGCGTGCAGGACAGCTCGTTCGCCAGCCCGGGCGAGTATTACCAGGCACTGGACCTTGGCTATGAGGGCTCGGACTTTGGCCCGGACCTCGCGGAGGTGTATGTCTTGCGCTGGAATGCGGTGAGCCCGGAACCGTACCGGGTCCCTTACTCCGCCGATCGCGGCGGCGACTGGTCCGCCAAGCCGCCGTTCACCGGAACCGGCTACACCTCATCGCGCGGCCACGTGATCCCGGAGTTCTACCTGGATCCGGTGCCGGTTCCGGTGGGAGCCGAGATCTACCGGATCGCCGATGGCCGGGCGGATTTCATCGCCCGCTTCGACGGGCAGGTTTGGCTGCGCCCGGCGGGGGCGATCTGAGCATGCGATACCGGCTGATGGCTACCTACCGCGGTGCCCCCTATGAGGCAGGGATCGGCCCCACCGACGCCGATGTCGTGCTGTTCGCCGCCTGCCCGCCGCCGGAGGAGCTCGGCTTTGAGCCCGCCACCGGGCACTGGCGCAAGCAGCTGCGCATCGAGGAGGTGCAGGCGCTGTGGGAGTCCCGGCCGATGGGCACGTTCCGCGGTGACCGCTGCATCGTGCTGGACGATCTGGGCGACCGGCTGCACATCGCCTACCAGGGCCATGACGCCTATCAGGCGGAACGACTCGGCTATTGGCAGGTGGACCGCGGCGTCTACGAGCTGATAACGCCGCGCGATGAGGTCAGCGAGATCGTCGAGGAACGGTTCGACTATCCGCACCCCGCGACTGGGCCGCTGCCGGCCGTCGGACGGCAGACCGGACCACAGCCCGCCGTGCCGCCGCACACCGGGCCGCTGCCGGCCGTCGGACGGCAGACCGGACCACAGCCCGCCGTGCCGCCGCACACCGCGACTGGGCCGCTGCCGGCCGTGGCTCGGCAATCCGGGCCACAGCCTGCCGTGGGACGGCGACCCGGGCCACAGCCCGCTGCAGCGCCGCAGACCCGGCCGCAGCCCGCCGTGACACCGCACACCGGGCCTCAGCCAACGGTGGGACGGCAGACCGGTCCACAGCCCGTAGCGCGACGGCAGACTGGGCCACAGCGCGCCGTAGGACGGCAGACCGGGCCACAGCCCGCCGTCCCCCAGTTCCCCATGAGCCCGCCGTCCGGTGAGCCTCAGCTGCCGCTCGAGGCGGCGGCGCGGCGGGCGGCCTCGGCCCGTGTTCTGCAGCCGACCGGACCGCAGCCCACCGGACCGCAGCCGACCGGGCCGACCCGGCCGGAAGCCGGGGCGCTGGCGGAACCCGCCCCGCCCCCTGCGCAGCGTCGGCCGCCGGCCCGCCGCCGACGTTCCGAGCTCCGGAGCCAGGCAACCCAGCGGATCTTCTCGGAACTCGCAAGCCTCGCGGCGATACCGCCGTCCGCCTACGCGGTCGGCGAAGAGGTCGACGGCGCCATGTGCCTGATCCAGACTCCCGACGGATTCGAGGTCTTCAATGCCGCCGCGGGCGCCAGGCACGAGGTGCGCATTTTCGACGACGAGGAGTCCGCATACTTTTACCTGTTCGGCGTTCTCGCCGCCGAGGCGGTTCGGACCGGCCGACTTGCACCGCAAGGGTAAGCCGACGCCGCATAACCGCATGTGAACGCCGCTGGGGCCGTTCTGGTATGACATCCGGCCCACCTGAGAACTACCTGTGGTGTTGGCGAAGTTCGCCCGCATGCGCCGCCCCGGCCGCTATGGTGCAATTGCTGGCGGGGCTGAAGGTCCCCCGCTCCCCAAGCAGCCCCGCCGGCACTTAAAAACCAGGGTTCCGGTCCCCGGCCGGTACGCGGAGAAAGCAAGATGGTCGGCATGACGAAGCTGACCTCGATTCCGCTCACCGGAGCGCAGTACCGGATATCAGCGGGTGACTACTCCGCAGCAGTTACCGAACTCGGCGCGGGCCTGCGCGAATTCCGGTACCGTGATCGCCCCGTAATCGCAGAATATGGGCCCGATGAACTCCCGCCCGCCGCCGCGGGTCAACTGCTGGCCCCGTGGCCGAACCGGATCGACGGCGGCAGGTACACGATCGACGGCACCAGCTATCAGCTGGACCTGAGTGAGCCAGAGCAGGGCAACGCAATTCACGGCCTGACCCGGTGGGCGGGCTGGCAGGAAGCCGAGCACACGGCCGAGGCGGTGCGCCTGCGGCACGCGCTGTACGGGAGCCACGGCTACCCGTTCTGCCTGGAGCTGTCCGCCGAATACCGGCTCAGCGCCACCGAGGGGCTGCACGTCAGCGTGACGGCCGCCAACCCGGGCACCCGCCCTGCCCCGTACGGCACCGGCTCGCACCCGTACCTGACCACCGGGGCGCCGGTGATCGACGGATGCGAGCTGCTGCTTCCGGCCGCACGCTGGCTCAGGCCCGGCGACCGGGGCATCCCGCGCGGCGAGCCCGAGGACGTCACCGGGACCCCCTATGACTTCCGCGAGCCGCGCCTGGTGGCCGACACGGTGATCGATCACGCGTTTACCGCGCTGACCACCGGCCAGGACGGCCGCGCCTGGGCCCAGGTGAGCAGCGCGGGCGTGCGGGTGGCGTTCTGGGCGGGCCAGGGCTACCGATGGCTGCAGGTGTTCACCGGGGACGCGCTGGATCCCGCGCACCGCAGGCGCGCGATCGCCATCGAGCCGATGACCTGCCCGCCGAACAGCTTTGCCACCGGGATCGACCTGCTGATCCTGCAGCCCGGCGACAGCATCACGCACGAGTGGGGAATCGCGGTGCGTCACTCCTGATCCGCTGTGCCGGCCGGAGTCTGATCCGCTGTGCCGGCCGGAGCGGCGGCCTCCCGCGGCCGCACGAGGCCGGCCAGCCGGTCGAGGTCGGAGCGGGTATCCAGGTCGTCCGGGCTGCCGGTGTCGCCGCACTCGACCAGGGTCACCAGGTCCGGGTGCGCGCGCAGGAACGGCCGGGCCCCGGCATCCCCGACGGCCAGCGCGGCCACCTCGGCCCAGTGCTCCCTGGCAAGCAGGACCGGGTTGCGCGGCGCTCCCGCGTAGGCGGCCACGGCTACCCGGGCGCCGGCCGCGAAGGCAGCGATCAGGCGCCGCACCGACTCGGGCCCGACCAGCGGCTGATCCACGAGCGCGATCACGGCGGCGGCGCAGTTGTCCGGCACCGTGGCCAGGCCGGCCGCGAGTGACGAGCCCATGCCGGTACGCCAGTTCGGGTTGTGCACGGCCAGCACGCCGGGCTGGTCGACGGCCACCGCGCCGGTCACCACCACGATGGGCGACGCCCCTCCGTCGCGAAGCAGCGCCACGCCGCGCTGAGCGAGCCGCTCGCCGCCGATCTCGACGGTCGCCTTGGGCTGCCCGAGCCTGGTCCCTCCGCCCGCGGCAAGCAGGATCCCGGCGACTTCCGCCGGCGTGTCGCTCTGCACGACTGCCAGGCTAGCCCCGCCGCCGCTCCGTCGCCCGTCAGGCAGAGGTGGTGCTGCCGTGGATGCGGCCGGTGGTTGCCATCAGCGGGCGGCCGGAGCCGCCCCAGCGCAGCTGGATCAGCTCGGCGGCGATCGCCACCGCGGTTTCCTCCGGCGTGCGTGCCCCCAGGTCGAGCCCGATCGGCGAGCGCAGCCTGGCCAGCTCGTCCTCGGTCAGGCCGACCTCGCGGAGCCTGGCGAGACGGTCGTCATGGGTGCGCCTGCTGCCCATCGCCCCGATGTAGCCGGCCGGCGTGCGCAGCGCCACCTCGAGCAGCGGCACGTCGAACTTGGGGTCGTGGGTGAGCACGCAGATGACCGTCCGCGCGTCCACGTTCTGCCCGGCCAGGTAGCGGTGCGGCCAGTCGGTCACCACCTCGTCCGCGTCGGGGAAGCGCCGGCGCGTCGCGAACACCGGCCGCGCGTCGCAGACCGTCACCCGGTAGCCAAGGAACTTGCCTTCCCGCGCCACCGCGGCGGCGAAGTCGATCGCGCCGAAGACCAGCATCCGCGGCGGCGGCGCGAACGACTGGACGAATACCGACAGCTCGTCCCCGAGCCGCTCGCCGCTGGCGCCATACCGGCGGATCCCGGTCAGGCCCTGGGCAAGCATCCCGCGCGCGTCGTCGTCCACCGCCTGGTCCAGCCGCTCGCCCGAGCCAAGCGTGCCCGACGACCGGAGGGCGTCCATCCCATGCCCTCCCGATCCGGGTCCGCCCGCCGAGCCATCCTGCCGGTCTCGCCCGGCGCCACTCCCCCAGATCACTCGCCGGGCCCCCACCCGGCCGGGCCCATCGATGACCGTCGCCACCGCGACCGGCTCCTCGGCCCTGACCGCCGCGGCCACCTCGCCCAGGTCGGGAAAGGTCCGGCTGCTGACCGGCTCCACGAAGATGTCGATGATGCCGCCGCAGGTCAGGCCCACCGCGAACGCGTCATCCTCGGAGATGCCGTAGGTCTGCAGCACCGCCTGCCCGCTGCTGCGAACCTCGCCCGCGAGCTCATAGACGGCTCCCTCGACGCAGCCGCCCGACACGCTGCCCACGGCCTCGCCGTCGGCGGACACCGCCATCGCGGCCCCGGGCTCCCTAGGCGCGCTGCTGAACGTCCGCACGACGGTCGCCAGGCCGAAGGACTCCCCAGCTTCCCACCACTTGGAAATCGGATCCAGGATGTCTCGCACGCTTGTCACCTCAGGTCTCGCAGTACTCCCCCAGGTTACGTTCCCCCTAGGCCGGGAAGCGATTCTGCGACCAGCGGCAATACCGCTGGGGGACCCCGCGTGCGGCCCCGCGGCAGGCTGTTGACATGATTAGTTAGGTTAGCCTAAGCTCATCAGCCGCCGGGGAAGGCTGCCTAACAGGACGGAGACCATGGCCACTCCACGCCACGCGGCCAGAGCCCGGTTTCGCGGGCCAACGCTACTGGCACTGACCTCGCTAGGGCTTTCCGCGCTGCTCGGCGCGTGTTCCTCTTCGGCTGCGTCGTCCGGGTCGGCTGCTGCCGGGACGGCTGCTGCCGGGACGGCCTCCACCGCCGCGGTTCACGCGACGTGTGCCCAGGTGAGCGCCGTGCTCTCGGACGGCCCCGACCCGGACTCCGATCCGGTCGGCTACGCCGAGGCCCAGATCCTGCCGCTCGGCCAGATCCACACCTCCGACGCCCAGCTCCGGGCCGCGATCGGCAAGCTTGCGGGCGCCTACCGGACATTCTTCGACAGCAACGGGAACTCTGCCTCGGCCAAGCTGGCGGTCGCGGCCGCCAGCAAGCGGATCAACTCGTTCTGCCCAGGCGCGGCGTCGTGAGGGCCACCCGGTGGCTGGCCGCCACCGCCGCCCTTGCCGCCTGCTGCGGCGTGCTCGCCGGGTGCGGCACCGCCAGCGGGACGGACTCCCAGACGATCACGCTCTACAGCGGCCAGCACGAGCAGACCGCTAACGCGCTGGTCAGCGCGTTCGAGAAGAAGACCGGCATCACGGTCAACATCCGCAGCGATGACGAGGACACGCTGGCCGACCAGATCGTGACCGAGGGCTCGCACTCCCCCGCCGACGTGTTCTACACCGAGAACTCACCGCCGCTGGAGAGCCTGCAGGCCAAGGGCCTGCTAGCCAAGGTGGACTCGTCGACGCTCAGCCAAACCCCGGCCAAGTACAGCTCCCCCAGCGGTGACTGGGTGGGCGTGTCGGCGCGGGTCAGCGTGCTCATCTACAACCCGTCGCGGATCTCGGTGAGCCAGCTTCCCACGCACGTCAGCCAGCTCGCCGACGCGAAGTACAAGGGCAAGCTGGCGCTGGCGCCGCAGGAGACCGACTTCCAGCCGATCGTCACGGCCTACGATCGCGCCTACGGGAAATCCGCGACGCTGAGCTGGCTCAAGGCGATCAACGCGAACGCGAGCGGCCACGTCTACCCGGACAACGAGACGATCGCCGACGAGGTGAACCGGGGTGCGGTGGCGTTCGGGATCGTCAATCAGTACTACTGGTACCGGATGCGCGCCGAGGTCGGCGGCGGCAACGTCCACTCGGACATCACTCACTTCGCGGCGGGCGACCCCGGCTACGTCGTCGACGTCTCCGGCGCCGCGGTGCTGAAGTCCTCCACGCACCAGGCCGCGGCGCAGAAGTTCCTGGCGTTCCTGGTCAGTGAGCAGGGCCAGAGCATCATCGCCGACCCGAGCAAGTCGATCAGCTTCGAGTACCCGATCGCTTCCGGGGTGACCACGCAGGCACCCGAGACGCCGTTCAATCAGCTCCAGCCCTATCCGATGACGATCGCCGACCTCGGCACCGGGGCCACGGCCATTGCGCTGATGCGCCAGGCGGGCCTGCTGTGACCGGGCATGAAGGGGGGATGGGGAGGTGGGCGGGGCGATGACGGCGTCGCAGACGCTGCAGCGGCCGGGGCCGCCGCCCGCCCCCGGCCAGGCGGGCGCGCGGGTGCCGGCAGTGCGCCCCCGGCGAAGCCGCCGGCCGGTGGCGCTGATCGCCGCCAGCCTCGTTGTGGCCTGCGTGCTCGCGTTGCCGCTGGTCTTCCTGCTGATCGAGGCTCGTGGCGCTGGCACCGCGACGGTCGTGCACCTGATCTTCCGCAGGCTCACCGCTGACCTGCTGTGGAACACGATCCGGCTCACGGTCGTGGTGACCGCGCTGTGCGCGGTGATCGGGACCGCCGCGGCCTGGTGCGTCGAGCGGACCAACCTGCCCGGCCGGCGGGTCTGGGCGGTGCTGGTGGTGGTGCCGCTGGCAATCCCCGACTTCGTGGTGAGCTTTGGCTGGGCGTCGCTGTGGACCTGGGTGCAGGGCTTCCGCGGCGCCGTGGTGGTGATGACCCTCGCCGTCTACCCGCTGGTTTACCTGCCGGTCGCGGCCAGCCTGCGCGCCGCCGACCCGGGCCAGGAGGAGGTCTCCCGCAGCCTCGGCGTCGGCCGGGTGCGCACGTTCGTCCGGGTCACGCTGGCCCAGGCGCGCGGTGCGATCCTCGGTGGCTGCCTGCTGGTGGCCATGGTGCTGCTGGCCGAGTACGGCGCGTTCGAGATCCTCGGGTACCAGACCTTTACCACCGAGATCTTCACCGAGTTCAACGTGTCGTTCAGCATCCCGGCGGCGTGCGCGCTCTCGCTGGTGCTGGTGCTGCTCAGCCTGCTGGTGCTGACGGGCGAGGGAATGCTGCGCGGCCGGGGACGGGTTACCCGGGGCGGGCCGCTGGCGGCGCGGCGGATGCCGCCGCACCGGCTTGGCCGTGCCACGCTGCCGGTCCTGGCCGGCTTCGCTGCGCTGACCGCGCTGGCGCTCGGCGTGCCGGTCGGCGCGAGCGTGTACTGGATTTTCGAGGGCGGAGCACACGCGATCACGGGCGTGTCCCTGTCCGGCGCCGCGCTGCACACCGCGATGTACGGGATCGGCGCCGGGATTCTGGACACTGCGGCGGCGCTCCCGATAGCGCTGCTGGCGCTCAGGCATCCGGGCCGGCTGCGGCTCCTGCTGGAGCGCAGCACCTACCTCGTGCTGGCCATGCCCGGTGTGGTCGCCGCGTTCGCCCTGTCGTATTTTGCGGAACGCTACGCGAACGGCTTTCTCTACCAGAGCGCGCCACTTCTGGTCGTCTGCTACGCGATCATGTTCTTCCCGCTGGCCCTGGTCGGCGTCAAGGCTTCGCTTTCCCGCGCGCCGGCCAGCCTGGACGAGATGGCCAGGTCCCTCGGTCAGCGCAGGCTTGCGGTGCTCTGGCGGGTGACGCTACGACTGGCAGGGCCGGGGCTCGCTGCCGCGTTCTGCCTGGTCTTCCTGTCGGTGGTGACGGAGCTGACGGCCACGCTGCTGCTGATCCCCACCGGAGTGCAGACGCTCGCGACCCAGTTCTGGGCTTATGAGACCAACCTGTCCTACGGCCAGGCCGCGCCGTTCGCGCTGGTGATGATCGCCGTCGCGGCGGTGCCGAGCTACGTGCTCGGCAGGTTCTTCGACCGCTCGGCGCATGCGCAGACGTGATACCGGCAGGCAATGACGCATTCGTAGGATTGATGGCATGACGCAGCTCGTGGTGACCGGCCTGCACAAGGCGTTCGGCGACCATCCGGTCCTCACCGGGCTCGACCTCGAAGTTCCGGCGGGCTCGCTGACCGCCATCCTCGGCCCCTCGGGCAGCGGCAAGACGACGCTGCTCCGGGTGCTCGCCGGGTTCGAGCGCGGCGACGCCGGAACGGTAACGATCGGCGGCTCCGTGGTTGACGGCCCGGATGCGCACCTGGCGCCGGAGCGGCGGCAGATCGGCTACGTGCCCCAGGAGGGCAGCCTCTTCCCGCACCTCACGGTCGCCGCCAACATCGGGTTCGGGCTGCCGGCCCGGCAGCGCAAGGGACCGGCGATAGCCGAGCTGCTCGACGCGGTGGGCCTGGCCGGCCTGGGCGAGCGCTACCCGCACCAGCTCTCCGGCGGCCAGCAGCAGCGGGTCGCGCTCGCCAGGGCACTGGCCATCCGGCCGAAGATCGTCCTGCTCGATGAGCCGTTCGCCTCGCTCGACGCGCACCTGCGCGCCAGCGTCCGGGCGGACGTGCAGGCGCTGCTCGCCGAGACCGGCGTCACCGGGATCCTCGTCACCCACGACCAGGACGAGGCGCTGTCCACCGCCGACCTGGTCGCGGTGCTGCGCGACGGGCGGATCGTGCAGTGCGATGCCCCGCAAGACCTGTATGACCGGCCCGCCGACGCGGACATCGCCCGGTTCATCGGGGACGCGAACCTCATCGAGGGCGTGCTCACGACCGGCACGGTGGACACCGTGCTTGGCCGGCTGCCGGTCGAGCCTGGATGCCTGACGTCGGCGGGGCACGGCGGCGCGGCCGGCCCGGCGGGCCGGGCCAGGTCCGGCCCGGCCACGGTGCTCGTCCGGCCGGAGCAGATAGAACTGCACGCCGACGGGGCTCCGGCCGGGCCGGGGACGCCAGGCTGGCCAGGCGTCCACGACGGTAACGAGCTGTCCGGGCACGTCGTGTCGTATGGCTACCACGGCCACGATGCCGTGATCCACGTGCGGCCGGAGCACGATTCCGCGGCGCCCACGATCATCGTCCGCACCCTGGGCGGGCCGCAGCTGCCGCCCGGAGCGGCGGTCACGCTCCGCGCCCGCGGGCCGGTTCTCGCCTGGCCGCACGCCGAAGCGGCGCCCTAGAGTCCGATATGACAGGGCGCTCTACATGACCGAACGCAAGCCGCCAGGCATGAGCTTCACCTCATGGATCGACCAGCAGATCGGTGAGGCGCAGGAGCGTGGCGAGTTCGACAACCTGCCCGGCGCGGGCAAGCCGCTGCCCCGGCGGAGCGGAGCCGACGACGGCCTGACCTGGGTCCGCGAGTTGCTGCTCCGGGAGGGCCTGCCCACGGACGAGCTCCTGCCCACGCCGCTGAAGCTGCGCAGGCAGAGCGAGCGGCTGGCCGAGTCGGTGCAGGAGCTGAGCTCCGAGCAGGAGGTACGGGACGCCGTCGCCGAGCTCAACCGGCAGATCGTGGAGTGGCGCCGGATTCCGCACGGACCACCCATCTTCGTGCGGCTGGTCGACGCGGATGCGATGGTCAGCCGGTGGCGTGACCGGCGGGCGGCGTCCGCACCGGCGGCTCGGCGCCCGGCGGACAGCCACCGCACCGCGGCAGCGGCGCAGCGCGTGCCGGCGCAGCCCGCCCGCGCCCGGATTTGGCGTCGCGGGTGGCGCCGCCTTCGCCGCCATGGCGGCCGCCAGCTGGAGCGCGGGCCAGGCCAAGGTGGCTAACGCGGCCGCGAGTTGCGCTCGGCGGTGGCCGCCGGCGGCATCGGGGGGATCGGCGGCGCGGTGTCGGCTGGTGCCGTGAAATCCCAGGTCCTGGGCCTGACGATGCCCTTTCCGGCGCCTGGGCGGACGTCTGGGTCGGCCGCCGTCCGGGCGACGGCGATCACGCCAAGGAGCGCGGCCAGCAGCGCCGCCAGCGCAATGAAGTCGGACGAGGCGAGGTCGCCCAGGGCGACGAGGGCCCCGGCGAACCCGACGATCAGCGCCCCGACCGCCACCAGGCCCCACGCGTGCAGGAACAGCCGCAGCGTGACCTGCGGTGCCGCGGCCGCCACGTCCGGCACGACCTTGACCGGTTTGGTAGCGCGACGCTCGTTCATGCCCTCGCGGACCCACACGGTGACCGTCAGGGCCCCGGGCTGGTCGGCGATCAGCAGCAGCTCGTCGGGATGTGCCGGATCCGGAGCCTGCGCCACCGAGCCCCCGCCGACCGCCCACGACACGACCTTCCTGGTGCCGTTGCGCGGGACGCTGTAGCGAACCTGCTCGCCCGCGACCACGGTGTCGGGTCCGTCGATGACCACCGCGTCCGGCACCCTCGCGCCGGCCGGGCGGCCGTTCGGGACCGGGGCGGCCGCCACTGCCCCTCCCCCGGCCGTCACGGCCGGGTCTGCGGAAACCACGACCTGGCGCCGGGCCAGCTGCTCGGCGAGCCGGATCTGGCGCGCGTGCACGCTCCAGGCCATGGCCACCACCGAGCCCGCGACCCCGGCGGCGCCGAGCCCCAGCAGGCCCGCGACCGCGGGGTGGCCAGCACTGGCTGCGACGGCTGCGAGCATCCCTACTCCGGGGACGCGGTCGGCTGGCGTGTCATGACGCTATTCAAACACAAAATCGAATAGCCTGAAACCCCAGGCCCGGATCCTGTGCCTGCTTTCGAACGGCGTTCAGCCCGCGGCGTTCCCCGCGACGTGCTGAGCTGTGATCCGGATCGTGACCCGGACAACCTCGGCCGGGAGGTCGAGGAACTGCTGGCCGCCGCCGGGCCCTTCGTACTTCTCTGCCAGCTCGACCGCCAGCTCCCGCCCCGGGTCCGGGTGGATCGCGGCCTGGCCGCGGATCTCGGCGTACCGCTCCGGGTCGGCCCGGTCCCAGACGGACAGGCTCACCCGGGGATCGCGGCGGATATTCCGCTCCTTCCGCCTGTCAGCGGCGGTGGAGATGACCACGTCGCCGCCGTCCCGGCCGATCCAGACCAGGGACGTCTGCGGGCTCCCGTCCGGGTTGATCGTGCCGAGTACGGCGTAGTTTGGCTCGTCGAGTAGCTTGCGTACCGCGTCGTTCAGAGAGGCTGCCACGAGCGAGACCCTAGACGGTGGCGCGCGAGGCGTCGACGAGAATTGGCCAACTATCCCTACATGACCTGCCGGTCCAAGGGCGGCGCTAACCCGGCGCTGGCCGCCGCCGGCAGGTGCAGCTCGAACATGGAGCCCGTTCCCAGGGTGCTCTGCACGGCCACCGAGCCGTGGTGGGCTTCGGCGATCGCCTTCACGACAGCCAGGCCGAGACCGAACCCGCCCGTCTCCCGGCTGCGCCCCGTCCCGACCCTGGTGAACCGGTCGAAGATCTGCCCGATCTCGTCGGCCGGGATGCCGGAGCCCCAGTCCTTGATGACGAAGATGATCTGCTCGCCCTCGCGCCGGGCGCTCAGCTCGATCCGGCCGTCGAGGTCGGTGTGGCTGACGGCGTTCTCGATGAGAGCGTCCAGAGCCAGGGTCAGGCGATCCTGGTCGGCCTGCACGGCCGCCTCGGTCAGGGCCCCGATCGACCACCGGCGCGGCGTCCGGCTCCACCGCTGGAGGGTTTCCATCACGAGTTCGGCGGCGTCTACCGCGGCCGGGTGCAGGAAGTCCGGGCTGTCCGTCGAAGCCAGCAGCACCAGCCGGTTGGCGAGCCGCCGCATCCGGAGCAGCTCATCGACGGCCACGCGCGCGTCCTTGGCGATGGCCTGATCGGTGGCGGCGTGGGTGATGAGCTCGGCGTGGCCGAGGGCGATGGTGATGGGCGTGCCCAGCTCGTGCGACACATCCTGCAGGAACCGCCGCTGCTGATCCAGCAGGAGCAGGTTGTGCTCGGAGACGCGCCTGATTTCCTCTACCGCCGTGAGCCGCCGGCGCGCGTGCCACACCATGACCATGAACATCAGGGCGAGCAGCGGTACCTCGGCGAGGTAGTCCCCGTCCTGCTCACCCCGCAGCACCTGCCAGCCGATCAAGCCGCCGGTGGCCAGCGTCACCAGCGAGACCGTGAGGACCGTGGACCCGACGTGCCACAGCCGGAACCCGTACATCAGCGTCAGGCTGATCCAGATGATGAGGAACGGCACCGAGCCCCACGACGGGCTCAGGCGCATGGCGATGAGGTTCAGCAGGACGAAGAGCGCCCAGGCGATGTCCACCCGGTACGCGCGCACTGACTGGCGGATCCTGCTCGCGCGCGGCCGGCCGGGCCGCCAAGCGCGGCGGGCAGCGCCGACTGCCAGCGCATCGGCAGGCACTTGCATCGATTCCTCCCCAGGTCGGGCGGCGGCTACCGAATCCTACGACTCACTGGTAGTTCGGTGGCAACCTGGTCTTTTACTCCGAAGCACTCACGGAGTGCCAGGCTGGTACGCAAGCCGTGACTGACGCGAAAGGACTGGGGATGGCACAGCGGGTCTGCGTGACGGGAGCAAACGGGCAGGCGGGCCGGGCGGTGGTGCGCGACCTGCTCGACCACGGGTACGAGGTGGCGGCTACCGACATCACGGGAACCAGGGACAACGGGGTGCTCCGCGCCGATCTGACCGACTACGGGCAGGCACTGGAGGTCCTGCACGGCGCCGACGCCGTGGTCCACCTGGCCAACATCCCCGCGCCTGGCCTGGCCACCCCCGCGGTCACGTTCAACGCGAACATGACCATGAACTTCAACATCTTCCAGGCCGCCGCGAGCCTCGATCTGAGCCGGGTGGTGTGGGCGTCCAGCGAGACCACGCTCGGCCTGCCGTTCGACGTGCCTCCGCGTTACGCCCCGGTGGACGAGGACCACTACCCGGTGCCGACGAGCACGTACGCGCTGTCGAAGGTGGCGAGCGAGACGGTCGCCGGGCAGATCGCGCACTGGTCCGGCATCCCGTTCGTGGCGCTGCGCTTCTCCAACATCATGTCGCCCGGCGACTACCAGCGCTTCCCGGCAGCACAGGCCGACCCGCAGGCGCGCAGGTGGAACCTCTGGGGCTACATCGACGAGCGGGACGCCGCCGCCGCGTGCCGGCTGGCCCTCGAGGCCCCGGCCGAGGCCGTCGCGGGCAGCCCCAGCTTCATCATCGCGGCCGCGGACACGGTCATGAACCGGCCGTCGGCCGGCCTGCTCGCCGAGGTCTTCCCGGGGGTCAGCCTGACCCGCGACGTCGGCGAGTTCGGCACGCTGCTCGCGATCGACCGCGCCAGGCGGGCGCTGGGCTTCGAGCCGCGCCACTCCTGGCGTGACCATGTGGCGGCGCAGCCGGAGCCCGCGTCCTGACCCCAGGCCGCGTCGCGGCGGGGTGACGGGGCGGCGCGATCCTGTGGGCACTCCTGTGGGCCGGCACGTGTGGTGGCTCGCGCGGTTTCCGCCGAGGGTGGAGCCAGCCGGATGACACAGGAGGCGGACATGACAACCACGGCGCATATGGGGAAGGCGTTCCGGAGCCGCGCGGCCGGCCGCCGGCCGGCAACGTCGGGCAGCTGGAAGAGCCTCGGCCGTAGGCCGGGCCTGCGGCTATGGACGATCCTGCACGCTCAGGCCCTGCTCAACGCCACGGAGGCGGTTCGCTACGGACCGCGGTGACCGAGCTCATCCAGCGCAGCCTGCGTACGCAGTGCGCCAGGGTTTCCGATTCTCTGGTAGATCGCCAGCGCGCGCCTCAGGTGAGCCGTCGCCTCGCCGGGGTCGGAGTGCAGGTAGCTCCGGCCCATTCCCTCCAGGGCACGTGCTTCCTCAAGCGGCGCGCCGAGGTCGCGCGCGATGGCGAGCGCCCGGCCGTGGCGTTCACGGGACTCCTCGGTCGCCATGGTCAGGCCAGCCAGCTCGCCGAGGTAGTTCAGCGCGCAGGCCTGCCCGTGCCGCGAGCCGAGGTCGAGGTGTGTCCGCAGCGACAGCCCGAGGCTGCTCGCCGCGGCCGGGTAGTCTCCGGTCGCCATCTGCACCAGGCCCAGGCCCGCGTGCGCCCAGGCCTGGCCGAGCCGGTCGCCGACGCGCCGATACAGGTCGAGCGCCTGACCGTGCAACGTGGTGGCGGTCTCATGGTCGCCCATCAAGCATCTGGCGAATCCGAGCTGGCACAGGGCATCCGCCTCGTCGAAGCGCGAGCCAAGCCGCCGGAACACCGCCAGCGCCTCTTCGGTGTTGCCGACAGCGGCGGCGTACTCCCCCATCCACTGCTGCACCTGGCCCAGGTCGACGAGGGAAACGGCTGCGGCGAGCTCGTCGCCCGAGCGGCGGGCTAGATCGAGTGCCTGCCGGTGGCTGGCGGCCTGCGCCGGATAGTCGCTGAGATCCTGTTGTACCAGGCCGAGATGATTCAGCGCATAAGCCTGGCCGGACAGGTCGCCCACGTCGCGGTAGAGCCCTGCCGCCCGGCTGAGGCTGGCGGTCGCGGCCGGGTAGTTCCCGGTCATCTGCTGCAGCAGGCCGAGTTCGTCCAGCGCCCCGGCCTGGCCAGCGACGTCACCGGCACCGGCCGCCGCGTTGAGCGCGGTCTGGTAGAGCTCAGCAGCCTGGTCCCAGTGGCCGCGGGCGCGCAGGAAGCCGCCCATCGCGCTCGCGATCGTGATCGCGTGCTGCGGCATCGCCCCCGCCTCAGCCTGCTGGGCGGCGGCATGCAGGTTGGCGCGCTCGGCTTCCAGCCACCCGGCAGCCTGCTCCGAACCGGCCAGCTCAGGGACCCAGACGGGCGGGCGGCTCGGGGGCAGGCGGCCGCCCCCGGTAGTCCAGGTGGCAATGTGCCGACTGGCGACGGCGGCAACGTACGCGTAGTAGTTCACCAGCCGGCCGGCCGCGGCGCGTGAATCCCCGGCGTCGGCTTCGGCGAGCGTGCGGGCGTGCTCGCGGAGCAGGTCGTGCAGCAGGTAGCGGCCTGGCGCCGGCTCGGTGATCAGGTGCTGGTCGTAGAGCTCATCGAGCTGCGCGCGGGCGGTTTCCAGGCTGACATCATCGAGGGCTGCGGCCGCGTAGGCGTCGATGTCGGTGCCCGGGGCCGGCCCGAGCCTGCGGAACAGCCGCTGCTGCGCAGGGGTCAGGTCCTGGTAGGACAGGTCGAAGGCGGCGGCGACCGACAGGTTCTCGGCGCGCATCACGGCCAGCCGGTCATGGGCCGCCGCCAGCTCGCGTGCAAGCTCGGCGGGGTCGCGGGCCGGGTGGTGCCGCAGCTGCCTCGCGAGCATTCCGATGGCCAGCGGCAGGTATCCGCACATTCTGGCTATCTCCGCGGCCGGGCCCCCGGCGATGGCCAGGTCCGCGCGGCCCGCCAGCCGGGCCAGCAGCGCGACCGCATCGCCGGGCGGCAGCGTGTCGATGCTGACGACCCCGGCGTCCTCGAGCGCGGTCAGCCGCCGGCGGCTCGTGATCAGGACCAGGCTGCCGGAGGAGCCCGGCAGCAGCGGCCTGATCTGCTCGTGTCCGGCCGCGTCGTCGAGCACCAGAAGGATCTTCTTGCCCGCGACGTGGTCGCGCCACCGGCTGGCCCTTGCCTCGCGGCCGGGCGGGATGTCATGCACGGCGACGCCGGCCGTGAGCAGCAAGCTGGCCAGCGCGTCGGCCGGGCTGACCGGCTGCTGGCCAGGGGTATGGGCGTGCAGCGGAAGGAAGAACTGGCCGTCGGGGAATCTGGCGGCCAGCCGGTGCGCCGCGTGCACCGCCAGGGTGGTCTTGCCGCTCCCTGCCATCCCGTCGATCGCGTGTATCCCGCCGAGCGCGCCGTCGGCCGCCACGCCGGCCAGCAGCCGGGCGAGCTCGGGCTGGCGGCCGGTGAAGCTGCCGATGTCGCGCGGCAGGGCCCGGGTGGCCGCTACCGCCGACGGCGACGGCGGCACCTCGTCCCTGGCCGTCAGCACCTCGCAGGCCGGGGCCCGGCCACGCGCCGCCGCGACGAACAGCGTCCGCACCTGGCCGTCCAGGCCCAGTGCCCCGGCCAGCAGCAGCGCGGTCTCTTTGCGAGCGGTGCGGTTGATCCCGCGCTCCAGGTCACTGATCGAGCGCGGGCTCAGACCCGCCGCTTCTGCCAGCTCTTCCTGCGTCAGCCGCGCCTCGGCCCGCAGCTGCCGCAGCAGCCCGGCGAAGCTCAGCGCCGGATGCGCCGCCCCTTCCATCGTCCCTCACTCATCGCGCAGGCCGCGGAGCACCAGGGCGGTCTCGAGCGCCGCGAGAACCGCCTCCCAGCCCTTGTCCTCGCTGCTGCCCTCGCCACCGCAGCGGTCCAGGGCCTGGGCGCTGGTGTCGCACGTCAGCACGCCGTTGCCGACCGGGGTTCCGGTGTCGAGGGGGATCCGGGACAGCCCGTAGGTCACGGAGGAGCAGACGTAGTCGAAGTGCGGTGTGCCGCCGCGGATGACCGCCCCCAGGCAGGCGACCGCGTCGTGCCGCCGGGCCAGCTCGGCGGCGACGACCGGCAGCTCGGCGGCGCCCGGGACGCGGACGACCAGCGGTGACGCGATCCCGCAGGCGGCGGCGG
>Ga0209333_1000070_pt1 | contig 56185 bp, 51 predicted proteins | sample BlaSpr_A8_OM2_O3_FD_187982 | JGI IMG/M metagenome (GOLD analysis project Ga0209333, IMG submission 187982) | Forest soil microbial communities from Thunder Bay, Ontario, Canada - Black Spruce, Ontario site 2_A8_OM2_O3 (SPAdes) (version 2) | ecosystem: Environmental > Terrestrial > Soil > Boreal... | reverse complement strand
GGCCCCCGCCCGCCACGAGGTTGCCGTTCCGGCCGAGCGCATCTTCGATGTGCTGCTCCATCTTCTGGGCGGTCGCCTCGTTGTGCACCGGGCCCATGTCCACGTCATCCGATAGCGGCGGGCCCACGCGGATCGCGTTCGCCGCATCCGCGAGCCCGGCCACCAGGCCGCCGTGCACGCCCGGCTCCGCCAGGATGCGCCCGGCGGCAGCGCAGGACTGGCCGGCGTTGGCGAAGGCCGCCGCGGCGACGGCCTGGACGGTGCGCGGCAGGTCCGCGTCCTTCAGCACGATCACCGGGCCGTTACCGCCGAGTTCGAGCAGCAGCTTCTTGCCGGCCGCGAGCTGGGCGATCTGCTGGCCAACCGACGATGAGCCGGTGAAGCAGACGCCGACCAGCCCGGGATGCGAGGACAGATGGCGGGCCATGTCCACGGACGGCCCGGTCACCAGGTTCACCAGGCCGTCCGGAACGCCCGCGGCCATGATGCATTCCGCGAGCCGGACCGCGATCCGTGAGGTGCTCGGCGCCGGCTTCCACACCACCGCGTTCCCGGTGGCGATCGCCGGGCCAAGGTACTCGATCGGGATATTGAACGGGAAGTTCCACGGCGTGATCACCGCCCATACGCCGGTCGGGCGGCGGAAGGTCAGGACCCGCTTGGCCGGGTCGGCTACCGGCACTGTTTCACCGGTAAGCCGCCGGGCCTCGGCGGCGGCGAGCCGGAACCCCGCCGCCGCGGATGTCACCTCGCCCCGGGATTCCGCCAGCGGCTTGCCCTGTTCCGTGGTGAGCTCGCGGGCCAGGTCATCGGACCTGGCATCGATTTCGGCTGCGACGTTCTCGCACCAGCGGGCCCGCTCGAAGTAGGTGGCCGATGCGTAGTTCTCGAAGGCGCCCTGGCCGGCGACGACCGCGCGGTCCACATCCGCGCTTTCGGCCGCGGCCAGGTCCGCGATGTCAGCGCCGGTCGCCGGGCTGGCCACCCGGTACCGGTGGCCGGCCGCCGCGGCCTGCCACCGGCCGCCGACCAGCAGGTCATGCTGCGTGAGCGCAGGCTGAGCGGCAGCGCCATCGCCATTCATGAATGCCTACCCTCCCAGCTCGATCGGCCGTTTCTCGTCCAGGCTCCGCCTGATGGCGTCGATGACGACGACATTGCGGAGGCCGTCTTCGAAGCTGGTCTCCGGGGTGGCGGTCCCGGCCAGGCAGTCGGCGAAATGCCGCATGGGCTCGTAGACGAAATGGGTGAGGTGCCCGTAGCGGTCCCGGGTGCCTATCGGTATCCACGGGTACTCGAGCCGGTCGCGGACGTACGTGAGGCCGTTGTACGTCCAGTCGTAGTCGATCTTGCCCGACTCCCCGTAAAGAACGAAGCGCGAATCCACCACGCTGGGAGAGCCCGCCGGGACCACCCAGGAGGTCTCAAAGGTGAAGAAGCACGACTCGAACTGCACGAGCGCCTGGATGGCGTCCCAGCAGTCGATGCCACGGCTGGCCAGGATGCCCCGCTTGCCCAGCGCGTACACGGACACCGGCTCCTGCCCGACGATCCACCGGGCGATGTCGATGGTGTGCGGGAAGAGGAACCACTCCGGCCCGGACCGGCCGGCCCAGCTGAGCCAGGACTCCGCGACGGCGATCGAGTCGCTGAGCCGTGCGTACCCCATGACCGGCGCCCCCACCTCCCCGTTCGCCACCGCGTCCTTGATCCCCATGAAGGCGGGATTCCAGCGGTTCTGGAAGTCCACGATGGCGATCCTGCCCGACTCGGCCGCCGCCGCTGCCAGCCGCCTGGCGTCATCCACGCTCGTCGCCAGCGGTTTCTCCACGAAGACGTTCTTGCCCGCGTTCAGCATCTCGATGGTCACCGCGGTGTGCAGATGGTCGGGGGTGGCGATGCTGACCCCGTCGACGTCCGACCCGGCCACCTCGGCCGCGTCGTCGGTCCATGGGACGCCGAGGTTCTCGCCCACCTCGCGTGCCCTCTCCCGGTCGGCGTCGCAGACCAGGGCGAGCTCGCAGCGGTCGTAGTCGGCATACGAGAGGGCGTGGTTTTTGCCCCAGATCCCGAGTCCTATGACGGCGACTTTCGGCACGGCCATCGCGTTCCTGCTCCTTTTCCAAATCGCGCGCCCCGGCGGGCCGCTCGTGGGTCCTAGAACGGGTCAATACAGCAGGGTGCGAGCGGCGCCGAAAAGGCGGTCGCCACCGCGTCCAGCGCCCCCCGCCGCTGCTCGGAGAGGCCGTCGGTCAGCGCGAAGCCGGCCAGGCTGGTGCCGCCCAGGTAGGCCGCGCCGAGCTGGGCGGCGGTCACCTTCAGGTCGGCCGGTGCCGTGGTCGGGTCGCACGCAGCCCCGGTGCCGTCGCCGCTGAGCCGGTACCTCCGCGCGTTGTCCGGAAACAGGTCGTCTTGCACGTCGAGCACGACGTCGACGTCCCGGGCGTAGGTCCTCGCGCGCAGCGCAGCCGGCACGTCGATCAGGCTGGTCCACACGTTGTCGGTCACCTGCGTCTGCCACTGCCGGGGGTCCCGCAGCGTCCAGATGCCCGGGTCGTCGACCGGGATCATCGGGGCGACAGTCCTGGCCATCATGTCGACCGACAGCAGGTGATTCCACAGGGCAGCGAGCGCCCGGCTGGTCTGGGCGCAGACCTCAACCACTACCGTCGTGCCCTCCGGCAGCAGCCCTTGTGACCACTGTGTCCGCGTCGCGTAAAGGGCGTAGCCGTCGGCCTCCGCTCCGTCGTTATGCAGGAGGCACACCACGTCCGTGGTGCCTCCCCGGCCGTCATCGCGGGGCAGCAGCCGCTGGCGCCAGCGCTCGGCCGACCGCGCGATCGACCCCGGCCGGGTCGCATGCCACGACCGGTAGAGGCGATCGAGCAGTTCGGTATCGGCTGTGCTCGCGTCGGGGATCAGCCGGATCTCCCCGGGCGCGGGCGAGCCGGCGGTACCGGGCTGGCCGTCGATCAGCAGGCTGGCGTGCCGGCTGGCGAGGCCGTACCCGAACCGCCCGTAGATCTGCGCCTCCGATGGCCACAGCGCCGACACGACCTCGCCCCTGTCGCGGATGTCCTGCAGCGCGGCCATCATCATGGATGTCATCAGGCCGCGGCGACGGTAGTCGGCCCGGACGGCGACGTGGTTCACGCCGCCGACCGGAAGCTCGCCTCCCGGCACGGCCATGGTGAGGCTGTGTGTGGCAAGAGTGGCTATGAGCTCCTCGTTGTCGAACACGGCCAGCGTCCGCGGAGGCTCCAGGACGCCTCGCCGGTTGGTGATTTCGGCGTCGGTCAGGAGCGACCCGCCGAAGGTGCGCTCCACCAGGCCAGCGAACGCGGGCACCTCCGGCGGGGTGATCGGCCGCATCACCAGGCTGTCGATCAGGCTCGCCATCCCTTCTCCTTACGTGTCGGCATCGGGGGTATCGGCCGCGGCCGGTCCCGTCCCTTCGGCAGGGCCGCCGGGCAGCCGGTCCGCGGCGGCCACCGCGTTGCGGCCTTCGGGCAGCCGCCGCACCCACGCGAAATACCAGAGCGTGCCGAGAACGGCGACGCCCACGAACACGTAGAAGGCGTTGTGGCCCGGCGCCGGCAGCAGCAGCGCGACGATGGCGATCGTCAGCCACACCAGGGCGGCGACGGAGAGCGGGATGTGCCAGCGCTTGAGGGTGAACGTGCCTTCCGGGTTCCGCAAGCCCCGCCGGTTGATCATCCCGGCGATGATCACAAGGCCGTATCCAGAGTAGATCGCCACCGAGGACACGCTCGTGATGATGGCCTCGACTTTGGCGATCAGGGTGAAGAGGATGGCGATGATAGAGACGACGATGATGACCACGTAGGGGCTCCGGACCGAGCGGGACACCCGCACGAGCCCGTCCCTCGGCGGGATCTTCCCGTCGCGCGCTATCGCGAACAGCTGCCGGGCCGGCGTCGCGGTGTTCATGAGCGTGCACGCGAAGATCGAGATGAACACCATCGTCATCGCGATCTTTGTGACCACCGAGCCGAGGTAGTACTGCATGATCACCAGGAGTGGAGTGCCGCTCGACTCCACCGCGTGCAGGTTCGGGATCGCCAGCGTGAAGCCGAGCACGACGAAGAATCCCAGCACGGCCGAGATCACCGCGGACGAGATGATCGAGCGGGGCACCCGGTGGATCGCCCCCTTCGTCTCCTCGGAGAGGTCGGCGGCGCACTCGAAGCCGATGAGTGTGTAGGCCCCCATCAGCAGGGAGACGGCCAGGCCGCTGAACCCGGTGTGGATGGGGGTGCCGCTGGCGGACAGGCCGACGTTCGAGCCGAGGTAACCGCCGTGCGCCTTGCCGGCCACCAGAACGTAGATCAGCAGCCCGATGCCCACCAGCGTGATGCCGACGATCTCGGTCACCACCGAGACATTGTTGACGCGGCTGGCCCACGTCATGCCGGCGATGTTGATGAGAGCCACGATCACGATGAGCACGACCGTGGTGAGGACGATGGCTTCCGTGCTGGAGCCGATGCCCACGTAAGGGGCGAAGTAGGCGGAGAAGGCGTAGGCGACCCCGGCGTACCCGGCCAGGTACCCGGCCAGGACCAACCACCCGGTGAACCACCCGTAGCTGCGGCCCATCAGCTTGTCGCCCCAGTTGTACATGGCGCCGGTGAGCGGCACCCGGGGAGCCAGGTTGGCCAGGCAGATGGCCACGAGCGTCTGCCCGATCCCGACCAGGATCCAGGTCCAGATGAACCGCGCGCCGCCGTGGTCGATCCCGAACCCGTAGTTCGCGAAGATGCCGGTGGTTATCGAGATGAAGGAGAACGAGACGGCGAAGCTGGAGAACCAGCCCATGCTTCGCCGCAAGGTCTGTCGGTATCCGAATTGCTCAATCTGGGCGGCGTCGCCTTGGGTGTCGGCAGTGTCGAGGCTGATTTTCTCGCTCATGTGGTCAGCTCCTAGCGGGTTAAGGGCTCAGGCGTTCCTCCGGACCTTCCTGCGCTGTCTGCGCCAGCTCGTCATGCGTCCCTGGGGGGCTCGTCAGGTCACCAGCCAGCCCCCGTCGACGTTGACCATGGTGCCGGTCATGAAACCGGCGTCATCGCTCAGCAGGAACCACGCCACCCGGGCAATGTCGACCGGCTGCCCGACGCGCTTGATCAGCGCCCGCCGCATGAGGTGCTCCATGACCTGCGGAGAACCGGCTATCTCTCCCGCGAAGCCGGTCTGCACGGTCCCCGGGTTGATGCCGTTCACCCTGATGTCGTACGGCGCCAGCTCGAACGCGATGCCCTTGGTGAGCATCTTGACGCCGCCCTTCGCGGCGCTGTAGTGCACCTGGCAGTGTTCACCGCTGGCCGAGACGACCTCGCTCTCCACGGTGCCGAGGTTGACGATCGCCCCGCCGTGCTGCTGGCGGATCACTTCCTTGGCGAACGCCTGAGCGCAGAGAAACTGGCCCTTCAGGTCGATATCGACAACGCGGTCCCACTCCTCCTCCGGCAGCTCCAGGAATGGCGTCATGGTGACCACGCCGGCGTTGTTGACCAGGTAGTCCAGCCGGCCAAACCGCACGACTGCGGCGGCGACGAGCGCCTCCACCTCGGCCTTGCTGGTCACGTCGGTGTGCACGTACAGCGCGTTCGCGCCCTGCTCGACCAGTTCCTGCGCCGCGGCCTCCCCCTCGTCGTCGAGGATGTCCGCCACGACCACTGACACGCCCTGTTCGGCCAGGTAACCAGCGATACCCCGCCCGATGCCGGACGCGGCCCCTGTCACGATGGCGACAGCCTGCATGTATCTCCGCCTTTCCAGCTACGCCGCGGCCGGGTGACCGACAGCGTCCGCTGGCTGTCCGATCCGCCTGCCGTTGATGTGCCTCTCTGGCGCTCATATGAGCAAACGCGCTTAAATGAGCATGTTGAACCAGACCGCCCACAACGTCAAGAGCAGCGCAAACGGCTCGCTCAAGACTTCTGCCCCGAACGGCTGGCAGGTGCAATGACTCCCACCGCGCCCGACAACGACTCAGCGGGCCAGCTCCTGCAGCGCATGCAGGAAAGCCAGGCTGACTTCGTGCAAACGGAGTTCTGCGACTTCATAGGCGTCTCGCGAAGCCGCGTGGTGCGCAGCAGCGCCATCGGCCGAGACCGGCAGACGAACTTTCCCTACGTGAACATCGCGCACGACATGAGCGACGGGGAACCCGATCCCGAAGCCATGGGACCGCACACCGGGTCGTTCTGGCTCACGCCGGACGCCTCCAGCTACGTGCCGCTTCCCTACCTGAGCCGCACCGGGTCCGTCATGTGCTGGCTCACGAATCCGGACGGATCTGCGTACGGAGGATGCGCTCGGACCAAGGTCAGGCACCTCGCCGGGGCTCTCGCGGCACGAGGCATACGGCTGCGGGTGAGCTTTGAGCCTGAGGGGCACACGCTCGTCCGCCTTCCCGACGGCCAGGGCTGGGAGCCGGTCAGCCATGGCGGCATCTTCACCGCCGAGCGCGTCGCGGAACAGCACGCCTTCACCGACAAGGTCGTCACCGCCGGCGACAGCATGGCTCTGGACATCGAGAAGGTGTCCATGGAAGCCGGGGGCATGGTCGAATTCAACCTGCCCCCCGGAGACCCCGTCGCCGCCTGCGACGCCTGGCTGCGATTCCGGCAGTTGTTCAAGGCCGTGGCGCGGGAGTTCGGCTGGACCGGCACGTTCATGCCGAGGGTGACGACCGACGGACCCACGGCCGGCCTGCACATTCACCTGTCCCTGACCGACGAACAGGGGCATGATCTCAGCTCCGACCCGGTCAGCGGCGAGATGAGCGACCAGTGCCGCTTCGCCATCGCCGGGCTCCTCACCCACGCCGAAGCCGTCGTCGCCGCCTGCTGCAACTCGGTGAATTCCTATAAGCGCCTGGCCGCCGGGAACAGCTGGGCGCCAACGAACGCCACCTGGGGCGTGAACAACCGGTCGGCGCTGGTGCGGGTCGTGGAAGACCCCCCGTTCCTGAAAGGCTCTGGCGACGCGGCACGGCCCCGCCGCCTGGAATTCCGGGCCGCCGACGGAACGTGCAACCCCTACGTCGCCATCGGCGCGGTCATGGCGGCGATGCTCGCCGGCCTGGACCAGCGCTATGAGCTCGAGCCCGAGGGCGCCCAGGACTGGGGGCGGGCCGCCGTTTCCGGCACCTGGCCCCGGCCGCTGCCGCGCAGCCAGGACAAGGCACTGGATGCGCTGGAACGGGACGAGGTCGTCGGCGAAGCGCTCGGGCCGATCCTCATCCGGGGCATCCTGCGAGCCCGGCGAGAGGAGTGGCGCCAGTACCACTCCGTGGTGACGGCGTGGGAGCAGTCAGCCTTCCTTGAGCGCTACTAGGAGCTAGGGAGAACTCACGGTTGCTCTCCAGGAGCCCTGAGCAGCCGTCAGGGCCGTTGGCGCGGCTGGATGCCAAGAAGCCGCCGAAACAGCGAGGCAAGCCAGCCGGCCCCGCCCCCAGCGAGGGTGAATTGTTCACCGAGACTTACGAATCCGGCAAATCCCGAGAACCGGGTTCAGTCGTGCTCGCAGGGCAGAGGGCCCGGCTCCCCGAGTGGACCGCTCCCGCCCGGCAGCCCAGGGGTACCGGCCAGGGACTTACACGGGCGCGACGGCCCGACCCCGAGCGTGATCCTGAGACCAATGCGAGCCCAAGGAGATGGAGAAAAGGTCATGAGTCTCATCGACGAGGCGCTGAGCGCCAATGCGACGATCGCCAACGGCTTCGACCCCAGCCGCGGGAACCCGCCGGCGCCTAAAATCGCGATCGTCACCTGCGCGGATCCTCGCCTAACCGACATCGAGCAGATGCTGGGTCTTGCCCACGCCGATGTCGACATGATCAGGAACTTCGGCACCGTGATCGATGACGACGCGGTCCGGTCGCTTGTTCTCTCGACCAGGCTGCTGGGCACCCGGGAGATAATGATCATCAATCACACCGACTGCGGGATGCTCAGGTTCACCGACAGCGAGCTGGAGGACCGCCTCCGCAAGGAGACAGGGTCGGCGCCGATTGCGCCGGCCAAGTTCTACAGCTTCACCGACGTCGAGGCGAACACCAAGGAGCAGATCCAGAAGGCCAGGTCACACCCGTGGATCGCGCCAGAGGTCCCAGTCAGAGGGTTCGTCTATGACGTCAAGACCGGGCGGCTCAACGAGGTGTTCGCGGACAGGGAGACCGCCGCTGGCTAGTCGCTGCCTCAGCGTGTGCTGCGCGAGGACGCCTCGGGGCCGGCTGCCGCTCAGGGCCTACGCCAAGGGAGATGCGACATGCCAAGCCAGGCAATGCAGGACGTGATCGACGCCCTCAGGAGCCGGCAAAAGGCCAGCGCTGCCCAGGCCCAACCGACGCTGGACGAGCTCCGCGCCGCCTTCACCCCTGGGGACCGCCTTCACCCCGTGCCTGACGATGTGCGGGTCAGTGAGGTAACTACGGACGGAGTGCCAGCTCACTGGCTTGCCGCCCCGGGCGCGGACGCCGGCCGGGTGCTGCTGTTCCTGCACGGCGGAGGTTACGAGTTCGGGTCGCTGCGCAGTGACGGCGAGCTGGCCGCCCGGCTGGGACGAGCCAGCGGGATGCGGGTGCTGTTCCCCGAATACCGCCTGGCCCCCGAGCATCCCTTCCCGGCCGCGATCGACGACGTCCTCGCCGCGTGGCGCTGGCTCCGCACCAGCCAGCGCCTGAACGCACGATCCATCGCGGTGGCCGGCGACTCGGCCGGCGGAGGGCTCGCCATGGCCCTGCTCGTGGCCACGCGTGACGCCGGGGAGGCATTGCCCGCGGCCGCCGCGCTGATGTCCCCGACGGTGGACCTGACCAGCTCGGGGGCCTCGATGACCGAACGCGCCGATCAGGATCCCATCTCCACTCCCGCCATGCTCCGCCAGTTCGCCGCCGACTACCTGGCCGGGGCCGACCCCAAGACGCCTCTCGCGTCGCCGCTGTTCGCCTCACTGGCCGGGCTCCCGCCACTGCTCATCCAGGTAGGCACGGCCGACCTGCTGCTCAGCGATTCCGAACGCCTGGCCGCAGCAGCAGCCCAAGCCGGGGTCGACGTCGCCCTGCAGATCGGCGAGGGCCTCCCCCACGTTTATCAGCTCCTGCTCGGCACCCCCGAGGCAGCGGAGGCCACCGAGCAGATCGGGAAATTCCTGCGGGCCCGGGTCCGCTAATCCGCCAACCCCAACAGACACATCGGGCCACCTTCAGCAGCCTCCGCCATGTGGTGTTGATGAGATACAACACCTATGTACAGCATCAACATTAAGGTGGTCGGTGGTGGCGCTGACGCAGATAGATATAGATGACGACGCCCTGGCGGAGGCCATGCGGCTGTCCGGGACGAAGACGAAGAAGGACACCGTCAACCTGGCGCTGCGGGAGTTCGCCGCCCGGCACCGCCGGGTCGCTGCACTGGAGCACTATGCCAGGCTGGCGACGGGGTGGGACTTCGAGGAATGGGAACACCGGCGCGCTGCCGAGAAAGATCCGGCGTGATCCGCTATCTGCTGGACTCGTCCGCCCTGTGGCGAATCCTGCGGGATACCGCACTGCGGGCGGCCTGGGCCGACGTGGTCTCCGCGGGCGCGGTCGGCTCCTGTAATCCCCAGCGCGTCGAGTTCCGTCGTTCTGCTCGCACAATCGACGAGTACGAGCAGATGTCGGCGATGTTTGCAGACCTGTACCAGGACGTCGCCGCCCCCAAGGCCGCATGGACGTGGATAGAGTCCGCCCAGTACCGCCTACTGCGCCACGGTGCCCACCGTGCCCTGTCGGCAGTGGACCTGCTGATCTGCGCCACGGCCGCACAGCGCGACCTGATCGTCCTGCACGACGACAACTACTTCGCTACCGCCGCGCGGCACCTTCCCGACCTGCGGGAACGCACCATCCGCGACGTCCCGCCGACCGACTGACCCCGGTGGGCGCGACCGGCCGCCTGCGCCGATGTCTGATCTCATTTCTCGTTACCCGGCGCTGATGCGTTCCGGCCAAGGCTACGCGGCGTGACCGGAGCGAGGATTCGGGTCTGTTCCGATGACTTCGGGGGCTCTCCTCCGTCACATGGGACAGGAAGCCTGGGCTGAGCGGTTAGGAGACGACGAGTGGGCGTGATCGGGACGGCGTTGTCTATGTCTCTCGATGGGTTCATCGCGGGTCAAGACGGAGACACGGGAGGACTGCATGACTGGCTGACGGCGGGTGATATCCCCAGCCGGTTCAGCCCCTCGTTCACGATGGCGAGGCCCAGCGTGGAGTTCTTCGATGAGGGGATCGCCGGGACGGGCGCGGTCGTCGCCGGGCGCCGGACCTACGACGTGTCCGGTGCCTGGGCAGGACGAGGCCCGGTACCCGGCCTGCCGCTGGTCGTCCTCACCCACCAGGTGCCCGGATCGGTGCCCGCAGGCGACCCGCCTTACACATTCGTGACCGACGGCATCGAGGCGGCGGTCGGACGGGCGCGGGAGATGGCCGGCGGGAAGAGAGTGCACCTGATGGGGGCGAGAGTCGTCCAGCAGAGCATCCGGGCCGGGCTGCTCGATGAACTCATCATCAGCCTGGTGCCCAAGATCCTGGGCCGGGGCGTCCGCCTGCTGGACGGCCTGGATGCCGGCAGCGCCGGGCTTGAGGTCGTGCGGGTCATCGACGCTCCCGGCGTGACGCACCTGACCTACCGGGTCATCAAGTAATGCCTGGCGAGGGGCTCGGGGCTACGCGTGGCGGCGGTGGTAGGCCTTGTTGGCGATGCGCCATCGGCCGTCGGCGTGGATTAGCAGGAACACGTCGGTGAAGGTGTCTGCACCGTGCCAGAGCGTCATCGACGCCGTCGCGACCGTGCCATGGACGTCCACCGCGTCTATGCGCCGGGAGCGAGCCGGTTCGTCCGGGTCCGGCTGCCCGCCGAACAACGCGCAGTAGTCGTCGACGTCCCAGGATATGAACGTGCCGTTCCGTATCCCCTCGATGTGGGCGGTGGGCAGGAACGCCTCGCGGAAGTGGGCCGGGTCGCCGGTGGCGTGCCCGCGGATGTAGGCGCGGAGCGGGCCGAGCACGTCATCGCCGGACGCCGGGGCCGTGGCGGCGACGGTGAAGTCGGCATCGGGGTCGGCGGGGCTGTCTGCCAGTTCTGCCGCGCTGCGCAGCGGGCTCATGCGTGATGGTGTCGGTGCGGTCGCTGCACGCACTCCAGGATGATGTTGTCAGCGGGGGTCACGGGTCTAGGCTGCCTCACCGGCACACCTGCGACAAGCGCATAACATGCAGAGCAGGCATGCTGAAGACGCATACTTTAGGCATGTCGCTGGATGCATGGCGGACGTTCGCAGCCGTCTGCCGCCTGGGGTCGCTGTCCGCCGCCGCAGCCGAGCTCGGCTATACGCAATCCGCCGTGTCACGGCAGGTAGCCGGGCTCGAGCGGCAGGCCGGGGTGCCCCTGCTGGAGCGGCACGCGCGGGGCATCCGGCCCACGCCCGCCGGCGAGGCGTTCCGCCCGCACGCCCAGGCAGCGGTCAACGAGGCCGAGCGTGCCATCCGCGCCGCCCGGGACGCCCGTGACGGACCGCAGATCCGGCCGCTCACGGTCGGCGCGACACCGTCGCTGGCCGCCGGGGTCGTGCCCGCCGCCATGCGCCGCCTGCTCGACGAGGCCGGGCCGCTTCCGTGGAGCCTGCTGCCCGGCCTGACCGGGCAACTGCACGAACGGGTCGTCAGCGGGGAACTCGACATGGCCGTGGTCACGGACACGCCTCCCGGGCTGCCGAACGATCCTCGTCTCGAACGGCGGGCGCTGGGGACCGACGAAATGGTCGTCGTGCTGCCGCTCGGCCACCCGCATGCGGGGAACACTCGAGTACGGATCGAGGCACTCGCCAACGAGATCTGGGCCGAGGACCACGAAGGCTCGGCGGCGCTACTTCGCCAGCATGCCGCCCGTGCCGGTGTCACCCTGCGCATCGACCTGCATGCCGCCGACCTGCCCGGCAAGATCGCGCTGGTCGCGACCGGCCACGCCATCGCCCTGGTGCCTGGAGTGCTCGTCTCGGCACTACGGGCCGACGTCACCATCCTGCGCTTGATCGATCCGCCGACGCGCGGCATCTACGCAATACTGCCCCGCCACGGCCAGCATCCGTCTGCGCCGCCGCTGGCGGACCAGCTCACCAGAGGCCTCCGAGCGCCACTGTCAGCGCCTCCCCGTTGACGCCGCTCGCCTCTTCCGAGGCGAGGAAGGCGATCGTAGCCGCTACCTCGCCGGGCTGCTCGCTCCGGTAACCTCGGTGCACCACGACCACGGCTCAGGCTCGTCGCCTCGGCACCGGGACGGGCTGATGGAGAACGACTGGACCATTCGGGGCGGGACCGTTCTCGATCCCGGATCTGGTCTGGACGGCCCGGCCGACGTCGCGGTCCGCAACGGCGAAATCGTCGCGATCGGCCCGCATCTGCCTACTCACGAGGCTGCTCCGGCGATTGACGCGACGGGGCTCTTGGTGCTCCCTGGCCTTATCGACCTCCATACCCACGTCTTCCGGGGCGCCACTTTCTGGGGTATCGATCCCGATCCGGTCGCTGCCAGGTCGGGCGTCACGACGTGGGTAGACGCAGGCTCGGCTGGCGCGATCGGCCTCTCCGGACTTCGTGAGTTCGTCGCCGAGCGGGCCGGGGTTCGAGTGCTCGCCTTCGTGCACATCTCGGCCATCGGGCTCGTGGGCGTCGATTACGAGTCCGAACGGCTCGAGCACTGTGACGTCGCTGTCTGCTGCCGGGCGGTCGAGCGCAATCGGGACTTTGTGGTTGGCGTCAAGGTCCGAATGGGCTCGCCGACAGTTGGGTCGAACGGTTGCGAGCCTCTGCGTCTCGCGCGCCAGGCTGCCGATGCGTTGGGGTTGCCGGTCATGGTGCATGTCGGGATCGGACCTCCTGATCTCATAGAGGTGCTAGACGAGTTGCGGCCTGGCGACATCGTCACGCACTGCTGCACCGGTCATTCGATGAGCCTCGTAGGGCAGGAAAACCGGGTCTTGGACGCTGCGCGGCGAGCGCGCGATCAGGGGGTCATATTCGACGTGGGGCACGGAGCGGGGTCGTTCTCGTTCCGCACCGCCGAGCTCATGCTGGCCGAGGGCTTCGCGCCCGACGTCATCTCGTCCGACATACATCACCTGAGCCGGTACGGGAACGGGTTGTCCGAGGCGAACGACGGTCTCACCTACTACGTCCGGCGACAGAGCCGGGACTCGCTCGATCTGCTGTCATGCATGACGAAGCTGCTCCACCTGGGCATGCCGCTCGCGGATGTCGTCAGCGCCGTCACGGAGCGGCCAGCCAGGGTATTGGGCCGGTACCCCGAGATCGGCGCGTTGCGTGTCGGTGGGTCGGCGGACCTCTGCATGTTGCGGCTGGAGGAAGGCCCGTTCGACTCCTTCGATACTTACGGCGAGTGCCGACGGGCGACGCGAGCCTTTCGTGCGGCCGTGACGCTCTTCAATGGCCGGGTGCTGGCGCAGGACCCGGCGAGCTTCGAGGAAGTACCGCCTTGGGTCCAATTCAGGTAGGCAGGCAGGCCGCCAGATACTCGCCATAAGCCGGCCGATGACTTGACATCTGATGACTCCATAGTGCCAAGTGGTCGCGGGCGGGCACACCCGCGGCAAGATCGCGCTGCAAATCGGCCCTTAGCCCATCACTCGACTACAGCCTCGAGGGCCATCGTACGGTGATGATCACGGAGTCACGTTCGGCCTGCCACGAGTGGTCTATGCCCGGACCCCACGTGACGTAGTCGCCCTGCCGCTGCAGTGTGGCGCTGCCGACCGTCAGGTCGACCCGGAATCTGCCCGCCACGAGGATGACGAGCGTTGACCTCTCCTCCCGCGACGTCCACGACGCCCGCTGCCGGCCCGCGACGAGGCTGTCCCACCTGACTTCCACCGCCTCGGTGCCACGAACCGGGGCGCCCCGCGCGTCAGCGATCGGCTGGCCGACCAGCCAGCCGCGGTACTTGCCCGCCTCGTCGCCGACGTTGCCGGCATGCCAGTCTTCAGCCACTGGCGTGCTCCCGATCGACTCCCCAGCCTTCCTGGCTCCTCGAGAACCGCGGCGCAGGGGATGCCTGCGTTACGCCGTCGACGAGCCTGACTGACTGGCGGGCCGCGATCTGCGGATGACCGGGAACCTCTTCCAGGGAGAGCACGGGTGTCACGCAGGCGTCGGTCGCGGCGAAGGTCTCCGCCCACTCGTCCCTCGTCCGCTCGCTGAACACTGCCGCGAAGCGCTTGCGCAGCGCAGGCCAGTTCGCCCGGTCAAGGCGATCAGGCAGCTCATCGCCCGCAAGCCCAAGGCCGACGAGCAGGAGGTGGTAGAACTGCTGCTCGATGGCCCCGACAGCGACATAGCGACCGTCGGAGCACCGGTACGCCCGGTAGTAGGGCGCTCCCCCGTCCAGGATGTTGGACTGGCGGCCTGAGCTGATCCGGTGCTGGCTGAGGCCATCCCACTGATCCTGCATGAGCAGGCAGGCACCGTCGACCATCGCGACGTCGATGACCTGGCCGAGACCGGAGCGCTCGCGCTCCCAGAGCGCGGCGAGTATACCCACCAGGCCCAGCATCGACCCGCCGCCGAAGTCCCCCACCAGGTTCAGCGGGGGAACGGGCTGGTCTCCCTCTCCGATCGCATGCAGCGCGCCGGTGATGGCTATGTAATTGATGTCATGGCCCGCGCGCTGGGCCAGCGGCCCGTCCTGACCCCAGCCGGTGATCCGGGCGTAGACAAGGCGCGGATTCCGCTCCATGCAGGCTTGCGGTCCTACCCCCAGCCGCTCTGCCACGCCCGGCCGGTAGGGGTCAAGAAGCACGTCGGAGGCCGTGACCAACTCCAGGACCTCCCGGCGAGCAGAGTCGTCCTTCAGGTCGGCATGGACGGTCGCGCGCCCGCGGCCGATCACTGGGCCGGGCGAGGTCAGCGCGGCGGCTCCGGCGCGCGCCGGAGCCGGCTGCGGCCGGGCCACACGGGTCACGTCGGCACCAAGATCGGCCAGCACCATCGCTGCATGCGGGGCGGGGCCGAGGCCGGCCAGCTCGATCACCTGCAGGCCGGCCAGCGGTCCTGGCATCGGCTAGGCCCGCTGCCGATACTCGAGCCGGAAGACAGGGTGGTTCGGCGCAACGGCCGCCCAGACCTCATCGCTCGCCGTTGGCGTGGCCGGGCTGAACAGTGGTCCGATCCGGTCGATGTGGCGGGCCAGATAGGTCCGCAGCACCGGCGGCTTTTCGGCGTTGGCCAGCTCGCTGATGGTGAAGTGCCGGTTGCGCGGGCCAAGCCGCAGATCGCCCTCGCCGGCGGCCCGCAGGTTGCGCACCCATTCGGTCTCCCCGCGCCCGGCCGACAGGTAGTGCTGACCGTCGTGGACGATTAGGCTCACCGGGACCTTGCGCGGTATGCCGGACTTCCGGCCGCGGACAGTCAGGATGCGCGAGTCGTGCACCGAGATCCCGAGGTACGTGAGCACGCTGATGTAGCGGTTCATGAACAGGACCTTGCGGCTTGGCCTGATGTAGCGTTCGGGGGGCATTAGTCGTCAGTCCTCCGCCGTCATGCTCGCCAACAATTCCTTCGTGTAGTCACTTCGCTCCCCCGCGTCGAAGCCCGCCGTGGCCGCCGAGTCCACAACCACGCCGCTGCGCATGACCACGACGTGGTCAGCGATCGAGAAGGCGAGCTTCAGGTTATGAGTCACGAAGAGCAGGCCGAGGACGCGCTCCCGCTGCAGCCGCCCGAGCAGTTCGACCACGGTCGCCTGCACGGACACGTCAAGCGCCGACGTGATCTCGTCGCAGACCATGAAGTCCGGCTCGCACAGCAGCGCGCGGGCGATAGCGACGCGCTGGCGCTCACCGCCCGACAGCGCGCTCGGCCGCTCGTCGAGCACCGACGCGGACAGCGCGACAGCATCGAGGGCACCGGCCGGATCGGCGTCGGCGAAGTGGAATGCCCGCGCAGGCTCAGCCAGGATCTGCCTGACCGTCTTGCGGGGATTCAGGGACGCATATGGGTTCTGGAAGACGTACTGCAGGCGGCGCCGCTGGTCCGCGGTCCTGGCGTGCGCGGTGCTAGCCAGTGTCGTGCCTGCCAGGCGCACGGTCCCGGACGTCGGCACCCGCAGGCCAGCGATCATCTGCGAGAGAGTCGTCTTCCCGCTGCCTGACTCACCGACCAGCGCGACGCACCCCTGCGGCCGCAGGACGAGGTCGACCTGGTTTACGACGAGCCGCTGGTGGTAGCGCATGCACATGCTCTGGGCCGACAGGCCTTCGTGGGGCTGGCCGTCACCGGCGCCCTGACCGGACTCGAAGACCATGCTGAACGTTGCGACCGGAGTGCCTGGCCGCGGGTGCAGGCACGCGACCAGGTGCTCTGCCGCCGGTCCTGCGGTCGTACCTGCCACAGGCGTGCTCACCACTGGCGTGACCACGGGCGTCGTGACTGCGGTGAGGGCTGGGACCTGCTCGTGGCAGTCGGGCTCGGCGTACTGGCACCGATCGGCGAACAGGCACCCAGGCCGACGCTCGCTGAGGCGCGGCGGGCGGCCGGGTATCCCAACGATGTCGCTTCGTTCACCACGCGGCATCGCGGCGCGCAGGGCCTGGGTATAGGGGTGCAGGCCGTGGTCAAGCACCTGCGCGGTCAGGCCGAGCTCGGCGACGCGCCCGCCGTACATCACCAGGGCCCGGTCGGCGACGGCCGTGACGACGTCCAAGTCGTGACTGATGAGCACGGCGGCCGTGCGCTGCTGCGTGCACAGCTCCCGGACTATCGCGAGCACGCCCTGCTGGGTAATGGCGTCGAGGGCGCTCGTCGGCTCGTCGAGCACGACCAGCGGCGGCGTGCCGAAGAACGCCAGCGCGAGCATGACCCGCTGCTGCTGGCCGCCGGAGAGCTGGTGCGGGTAACGGCGCAGGAATTCCCGGTCGGCGGGCAGGCCCACGGAGGTCAGGGTCGCCCCGATCTGTTCCCGGCCCCGGCCAGGCAGGCCCAGCAGCCTCGCCGCCTCCGCCAGGTGCGCGCCGACGCGCATGACCGGGTTCATCGCGGCGCCCGGGTCGGCAGGGACGTGGGCCACGACCCGGCCGCGCAGCCTGGCAAGCTTCGCTGGCGGCGTGCCCGCGATGTCGTGCCCTGCCACCTCGACCCGGCCAGCCGTGATCGCGGCGCCGTCGCGGCCATATCCCAGCAGCGCGTTCGCCAGCGTCGTCTTGCCGCTGCCGGACTCGCCGATGACTCCGAGGATCTCGCCGGGCGCGACGGCGAGGCTCACGTCTTCGATAATGGCGGGGCCGGTCGTGCCGACCCTGACCGTCAGGTTCTCAACTCGCAGCGGCATACCCACCGCCCTGGGCGTTCGCCTGGGCAAAGCCCTCGGCGATCAGGTTGGTCGCGAGCGTGGCAAGCGCGATCCCGATGACCGGGCCCAGCACGGCCCAAGGCTGGATCGCCAGGGCGCCCTGGTTCTCGCTGATCATCGTGCCCCAGTCGGGCGTCGGCGGCGGGGGCCCGAACCCCAGGAAGCCGAGGCCCGCGATCAGCGCGATCGAGTAGGTGAGGCGGATGCCGAACTCCACGCTCAGCGGGCCGGTCACGTTCGGCAGCACCTCGCGCCAGAGCACCTGCAGCCTGGACGTGCCCAGCGACCTGGAGTACCGGACGAAATCCTGCTCGACCACCGACAGCGCAGCTCCGCGCATCACCCTGGCGACCTGGGGCGCCCAGACCAGTGCGACCACACATATCGTCAGCCAGTCATGACTGCCCAGCAGGGAGACGAACAGCAGCACGAGGACCAGCTGCGGGAAGGCGATGATCACGTCAAGCAGCCGCATGGCGATGCTGCCGCCAGCGCCGCCGAACAGCGCGGCCGCCAAGCCGAGCGCGGTGCCCACCGCCACGCCGAGCAGCGTCGCAAGCAGGGAGACGATCAGCGTGTTCCGGCCCCCGGCCAGCACCCGGCTCAGGACGTCCCGGCCGAGATTGTCGGTGCCGAGGAGGGCGTGCGCGCTCGGCGGCGCGTAGGCAGGCCCGATGAAGGCGTCCGGGTTATGCGGCGCCAGACTCGGCCCGGCAATGACGATCACCAGCAGCGGTATCAGCAAGACGATGCCGACCTGGGTGCGCCGCAGTCGCAGCGCCGACCCGAGCAGCGATCGCTGGGGCGCCGGGCCGGCCGCTGGTGCCTCGATCAGCTTGGTCACCGCCGGCACAGGCGCCATACTGAACCCGCTCATGACATCGCCGTCCGCAGCCGGGGCGTGAGCAGGATTGATACGACGTCACCGATCAGGTTCAGGACCAGGTACACCAGGGCGAGCCCGAGCGCGATGATCTGGATCGTCGGGACGTCGCGGTTGGCGACCGCCGACACGAACGCCTGGCCGATCCCGGGGTAGTTGAACACCGACTCCACGATGACGATGCCGCCGGCCAGGTAAGCGACGGTGAGCGTCATCGCCTGCACCGTCGGGACTAGCGCGTTCGGGAGCACGTGCCGGAATAGGAGCGGCCAGCCCCGGACGCCGCGGAATCGCGCCGCGACGACGTACTCAGAGCGCAGCACCTCGGCAGCCGAGGCAGCCACCAGTCGCGCCAGGTAGGGCGTCGATGCCAGCACGAGCGTCAGGACCGGGAGAACGAGCGAGGTCGGGCCGTGCACGACCGACTGGCCAGGCGCCACGGTCGTGACCGCGGGCAGCACGTGGAACAGGCCGGTGGACAGCAGCAGGATCAGCAGGATGCCGATGACGAACTGCGGCAGCGAGATCAGCCCCAGCATCGTCGCGCCCGCCACCTCCGCGCCCACCCTCCCGCGCCGGGCGGCCAGGAGCATCCCGATCACGACCGCGAGCGGCATGGCGATCACCGAAGTGACCCCGACAAGCAGGGCACTGTTCAGCACCCGCGTCCCGAGTGTCGAGGTGAGCGTGCGTCCGCTGGCCAGGGACCGCCCCAGGTTGCCGGTCAGCAGATGACCCGCCCAGGTCAGGTACTGCGACATCAGCGACGCGTTCAGCCCGAGCTGAGTCCGCAGCCGGGCGATGCTCTGCGGGGTCGCTGCCTGTCCCAGGATCCGGATCGCCACGTTGCCGGGCAGCGCCTCGGTCGCGAAGAACAGCACGAAGGAGAGCAGCACAGCAGTGACGATCAGCCAGGCCACCCGCCGGATCACGAAGATCGTCATCGCCGCGCCTCCGCCTGCTCCATGCCGCAGGCCCTCACGACCTGACGAGCCCGTCGCGAACGTCCGCGGCATGCGCGGCGGGATCGCGAAGTTCCGGCGGGCCCCACCCGCCGCCGCCGGCGGTGCGCAGTCGCACCTCGCTGCCCGGGGTCAGCTCGAGCATCGAGGTCTTGGTGTAGCTGACCCATTCCGACGTCCCGGCGAGACGGACCTGGACCGAGCCGGGCTGTGCTGGCCCGCCCCCGGCAAGGCCCCAGGGCGGGTCTAGCGTCCGGTCCATGGACGTGGTCAGGAAGACATCGTCGAGCACCGTGATCCGCCGCTCGACTCCCAGCCCGCCGCGGTGCTGACCACAGCCAGCGGAGTCGGGAATGTAGGAGATGCTGTCGACCCTGATCGGGAACTGACTCTCCATCAGCTCAGCAGGGATGTCCCTGTTGTCCCCATGCCCGAGCGTCTTGAGCGGGCTGAAGCCGTCGGCGTGGGCGTTCCCGCCCCAGCCGCCACCGCCAGTGTCGATCGTCTGCCACCAGCTCCCGTCGGCCCGCCGACCGGAGAAGATGAAGACGTTCATGCTGCCGTGGTGCCCGGCCGGGACGAGCTCCGGGTGCTGCTCGCCGATGGCGCGCAGCAGCAGGTCGCTCAGCGCAGGGCCGACGCTGTTCCAGTGCCCCATCGGGGCGCCCTTGTCCGCCGCGACCAGGGAGCCCTGCCGGTACCGCACCTGCACAGCGGACAGTATGCCCTCGTCGATCGGGTAGTCAGGCGCGATGATCGACCGCAGCGATACCCGGTACCTGCGCGGGGCACCGCTGTTGATCGGCGCCTGCGACTGGTCAGGGAAGCCGGTCAGGTCGACCGTCAGCTCGCTGCCCTGGATGTCGATCGCGACGACCAGGTGCATCCGGGGCGACCCGGGCAGGCCGCTGTCGTCGGTATCGCACTCTGCGGTGTAGTGCCCGTCCGGCAGGGCCTCGATCCGCCGCCGGGCGAGCGCCAGGCTCTGCTGCTTCTGGGCCGCCCACATGGCGCGTACCTGGTCCGCGTCCCACCGGGCGGCGACGCGCTCGTTCCACCTGGTCTGGCCGAGTACGCTGCAGCCGGCCTGCGCGGTCAGGTCACCCTCGACATACTCCTCGAGCCTGCTATTGGCCACGCAGGTGGCGACGACCTCGGGCAGCAGCCGACCGCCCTGCATGACCCGGAGGCCGCGGAACTGCACGCCCTCGTGGTAGATCTCGCGGGCCTTCCAGCTCATCGAGCCCGGCTCCATGCCGCCCACGTCGGACCAGTGGGCGCGGATGGCCAGGTACACGATCGTCTCGCCGTCCTGCTCGATCGGGGCGATCAGCACGACGTTGTTGAGGTGCTGGCCCTGCACGGCGGCATAGTTCGTCAGGATCGCGTCGCCCGGCTTCAGCTGGTCGGCTCCCACGATGCCGACCGCGTCGGCGACCGTAGCGCCCAGGTCAGCGAGGAAGCCCGGGGTGCTGTTGTGCGAGTGGTTGATGAGCTCGAAGCCCGGGCTTACGACCGCGATCGCGAAGTCCTTGTACTCGTAGATCAGGGGGCTGTAGGCGCTCTGGACGAGGGACAGCTCGAGTTCGTCGAGCACGGAGCGAACCGCGTAGCGGAAGAACTCGATGTCCAGCTGGTCGACTCGGCGGGCGGCGGCCACCTTAGCGGCCCTGCCCGCTCGGATGGACGTCTTCAACGTCGATGTCCAGCACGCCGCCGGCCAGAACCCGGCCGCGGGCGCCTGGCGGCACGACGACGACGCTTCCCGGCTCGTAGGTGACGAGCGGTCCCGAGAACTCGCTGCCCTCGGGCAGCGCGCCACGGGATACGATCCGCGTCTGGACTAGCCCGTTACCCGCGAAGTGAACCTCCGCCATCGCCTCACCTCGATCGTACCCAGACGCATCGGCCGAGGTCAGCGCCGACCTGGGTAGCGGCCGACGGACGTTGACCTCGACGTCCACGACCTCCACCGGAGCGGAGGCGTGCACGTGCCCGAACCGCCGGCGGTGCTCGGCCACGAAGCTCGCGGCCAACCCGGCCAGGTCATCAGCGGTCAGGGCGAGCCCTGGATGGCTCACCGGAATCCGCAGCGTGTGCGCCTGGCCAAAGTACCTGAGCGAGAACACGACGCCGAACTGGACGTCTTCCCGGCTGGCGCTGTCCCCGGCCAGCTCACGGGCGTCCCCGGCGCCGGCCTCCAGGCCGTCGCTGACAGCGCGGGCGAGCTGTCCGGCCATGCGCTCGATCTTGGCCGCAAGCTGGGCTAGGTCCTGCTCCAGGATCAGCCCGTGCAGCATCTCCTTGAGGTCGTATCGCAGGTCGGCCTGCAGCATGCCGAAGGCCGAGAAGTGCCCAGGGCTGGCCGGGATGAGGACGCGGGGCACGTCTGCCAGCGCGGCTACCTCGCAGGCGTGCATCGGCCCGGCGCCGCCAAACCCGATGAGCGTGAGCCTGCGGGGGTCACGGCCGCGGACGACGGTCTGCTGCCTGACCACCTCGGCCATCACATGGTTCGCCATCTCGATCACGCCCGCCGCTAGCCGGAGCGGTTCCATGGCCAGCTGGCCGGCGAGCCGGGAGACCGCCTCGGCGGACAGCTCGGGCCGCAGCGCGAACGGGGCGATGAAGTAATCGGCAGGCAGCCGCCCGCAGACGACGTTGGCGTCGGTCACCGTCACGTCGGCGCCGCCGAGCCCGTAGCACGCCGGGCCGGGCGACGCCCCGGCCGACCGGGGGCCGACGCGCAGCCGCCCGCCGTCATCGACCCAGGCGATGGAGCCTCCGCCGGCCCCGACCTCGACGATGTCGACGCAGGAGATCTGCACGGGGAACCCGGTGTCGTAGCCGACCGGCCAGTACATGTCGGCCGACCCGAACTCGCCGTCCTCGATGAGGGCGGACTTCGCGGTCGTCCCGCCCATGTCGAACGAGACGGCACTGTCGATCTCGAGGGAGGAGGTCAGCTCGCGAGAGGCGACCGCCCCCCCGACCGGCCCCGACTCGACCAGCCGGACGGGCAGCCGGGACGCGGTGCCGAGCGACAGGGCTCCGCCGTTCGAGTCGAGCACGACGAACGCACCGCCGAAGCCCTGCGCGCCGAGCCGGTCGCCGATGGCGCCGAGGTAACGGTGCACTGCCGGGCCGACGAACGCGTTCGCGGCCGCGGTAGTGAACCGCTCGTACTCGCGCCAGCCCCGGCTAATACTGGAGGACGTGCAGACAAAGACGTCTGGCAGGTCGCTCGCCACGGCGGCGGCGACCATGTCCTCGTTGGCTGACCCCGCATAGGAGTTCAGGAAGGCCACCGCCACCGCGTCCACTCGCGCGCTGCGGAGCTCTCCGGCGATCTCCTTGACACCGACCAGGTCCGGTGCGGCGATGACGGTGCCGTCGGCCGCGAGCCGCTCGTCGACCTCGAAGATCAGGTGCCGCGGCACGAGCGGCTCGTCGCGTCGGTAGAAAATGTTGGTGTCCTGGGGCCGGTTGCTGCGCCCCATGAGGTGGATGTCCCGGAATCCGCGGGTGGTCAGCAGCGCCACGCGGCAGCTTCGCCGCTCGGTCAGCGCGTTGATCACCAGAGTCGTCCCGTGCACCAGGATGTCGACACTGGCCAGGTCCACGCCGGCGTTCGCGATCGCGTTCGCCACGCCCTCGTGCTCGGCGCCCGGCGTCGTGAGGGTCTTCCCGATCCGCACGGCGCCCCGCTCGTCGACGCTCACGACGTCGGTAAACGTCCCGCCGACATCCACGCCGAGCCTGCTGACGGCACGATTTGCTCCGACCCGCGCCTCTCCCACGCGGCTAACCTAGACTATTCTCGACATGTTTGTCGAGTAGTGGTTCTGGACTTTATAGTGAGGGCCACGCGGGGGTTCCAGCGATCAGCGAGGAGTGAGGTATGACCGAGCGATGCACCGCGGCCGACACCGAAGAGGTCCGCAACCTCGTCGCCCGAGCAGCCGACGGAGTGTGCCGGCGTGACACCGAGCTGTGGGTGGGCACCTGGGCGCCGGATGGCGTCTGGGCGCTGTTTGACAGCGAGATCGTCGGCAAGGAGGAGATCCGCGACCGCTGGATCAAGGGCATGGGCAAGTTCGAGTTCGTCGCGCTGCTGGTCTTCAACGGCCAGGTTGTGATCGACGGTGACGCCGATGGCCACGGCAGTTGGTACATCCTGGAGATTAACCGCAACGTCGAGGGCGAGACCACGATGATGACCGGCGTCTACGAGGACCGCTACGTGCGGACCGCGGAAGGCTGGCGATTCGCGCGGCGTCAGTACCACCGGACTTATCTCGCCCCGATCGACCCGGGTGAGATGACCCTGCCGCCCGTCCTTCCGGGTTCCACTCGCCTGTAGCGATGGGCGGGCTAGATCTGGCCCAGCAGGACGAGACCGTCCGCGAGCTGCTGAGCAGGTATGACGTCGCAGCGCTCGACCCCAGCCGGGTGCTGTGCTCGGCGCACGAGTCGTCGCAGGCCCCGGCGGCGGTGATCGAGTCCGCCGACGGCACGACCGAGCTGAGCTACGCCGAGCTCTCGGCCAGGTCGGCGCGGCTGGCCGGCGGGCTGCAGGCCGCCGGCGTGCGGACGGGCGACGCGGTCGGGGTGATGCTGCCGAAAGGCGGCGAGCTTCTGGTCACGCTGCTGGCGGTCTGGCGGCTCGGGGCGGTGCACGTCCCCCTGTTCACCGCGCTAGGCATCGATGCGGTGGCGCACCGGCTGGCCGCCGCGCACTGCACCGCGGTCGTCGTGGACGCCGAGCACCGGCCGAAGGTGGTCCGGAGCGACCCGGCCCTCGTGGTCGTTACGGCCGGGCCGGGAGAGCCAGGCGACCTCGACTTCGCCGCCACCGAGCGCTCGGGCCCGCCGGCGGCCGCGGTCGCGAGGTCCGGCGGCGATCCGCTGATCGTGATGTTCACCTCCGGCACGACCGGCAAGCCCAAAGGGGTCGTGATCCCGGTCAGGGCGCTCGCGTCGTTCCACGCGTACATGCTCTTCGGGCTCGGCCTGGAACCTTCGGACGTCTACCTCAACATCAGCGACCACGGCTGGGGCTACGGGCTGTTCTACGGGATCATTGGCGCTCTGCTGTGCGGGCACACCACGATCCTGCGCGACCGGCGCTTCGATCCGCAGGACCTGGCCGACGCGGTGGAGCGTTACCGGGTAACGAACCTGTGCGGGCCGCCCACCGCCTTCCGTGCCCTGCGGGCGGCCGGCGTGGCCGGCCGGCTACGGGAGGCCGCCAGTTTGCGGTGCTTGTCTAGCGCCGGCGAGCCGCTGACTGCCGAACTGGGCGACTGGGCCGTGGCCGAGCTCAAGCTGCCGATCCATGATCACTACGGGCAGAGCGAGCTGGGCATGGTCGTCGGCTACCCGCACGGGCCGCGGAATGCCCAGCCGATCGACACGGCGGCCATGGGGCCCGTGCTGCCCGGATTCCGGGCGGTCGTCCTCGCCGAGGACGGGGGCGAAGCCGCCGACGGGACGGACGGCGAACTGGCGGTCGACACCGCGAACTCGCCCCTGTTCTGGTTCACCCACTACCTCGACGACCCGGCCAGCACGGCTGAGCGGTTCCGGCACGGACCCCGCTACTACCTGACCGCGGACCAAACGGCCAGGCAGGCCGGCGGCGTGTTCCGCTCGGCGACCCGATCTGACGACGTCATCACCTCGTCGGGATACCGTATCGGGCCGTTCGACATCGAGACTGCGGTCGCATCGGACCAGGCCATCGCCGAGGTCGCGGTCATCGGCGTCCCAGACCCGTACCGGGTCGAGGCAGTGGCGGCGGTGGTCGTGCTGGCGCCAGGCCTGGCCCCGGACCAGGCGGTGTCCGACCGGCTATCGAGCCTGGTCCGGGAGCGAGTCGGCAAACATGCCACGCTTCGCCACGTCGCCTACGTCGACGCCATCCCGAAGACCCCGTCGGGCAAGATCCAGCGCTCGGCGCTGCGGCTCCGCTGGGTAGCGGACGGTATTGGCGGGGCCGTCACCATACCTCCGTCGCAGTCCAGCTGACGTGCCCTAGGCTTGCGATGACCGACCCAGAGCGAGGAGCGAATGTGGCCGGGCGTGGATCGGCGGCGCGTGACCAAGCGGTGCCCAAGAAAGAAACGGTGTCCAAGGACCGACAGCAGCCTGCCAAGACCCGCGGTGGCTGGGAGCCGGCCGGCACCTCCGCGCGGCGCCGGGCCAGCTATGGCGGCGGCGTGGGCGCGCGCGGGCAGAAGGCACGCGCCGACCTCATGCTCGCTGCCAGGCGGGTGTTCGAGCGCGACGGCTACGCCGCCGCTCGCATCCAGGAGATCGTTACCGAGGCTGGCTGCTCGCACGGGTCCTTCTACACCTACTTCGAGTCGAAGCGCGACATCTTCCAGCAGGTGGCTCGCGAGGTCTCGACCGACATGGGCGCCGCCGTCGCCGACATGTTCACCCCCGGTCGCTCCGGCCTCGACCCGATCAAGGTGATCGAGAACGCGCACCGCGGATGGATCCGCGTCTACCGCGAGAACAGCAGGATGCTCGGCCTGCTCGAGCAGGTGTCGACGATTGACCCGGTCGTCCATGCCAGCAGGCTGAGCGGGCGCCGCCGGCAGATCAGCAAGATCGCCGGCCTCATCACGCACTGGCAGCACGAGGGGGTCGCGAACATCGACGTCGACGCCCATACCACCGCGGGCGCCCTGCAGTCGGTCCTGTCGAACTTCTGCTACTGGTGGCTCGTCGGCGGCGACGACTACTCCGAGGAGAACGCCGTCGCAGTGCTCACGAGTGTCTGGGCGCGCACGATCGGCATCAGCACGTCGCCCGGCCCGGCCGAGACCGGTGACAGCTCACAGCCCGAGGACTCGCTGCGCGTTCCCGCGCAGGAAGTCCGGCCAGACGTCGTCAGCGAAGGGCACGCCGGGTAGCTCGGCGAAGCTCCGCTCGAGCGACAGCCCGAGCGGGTAGTAGCCCGCGTACATCACCTTGTGTCGGCCGCGTGTGTTCGCATACTTGATCACAGCTTCCGGGTAGTACCTCGGCGCGAACGCGCTCGTCGAATAGTACAGGTTCGGGTACTTGAGCATGAGCTTCACCGCGAGGTCGGCCCACGGCTCAGCGCCGTGCCGCATGACGATGGTCAGCTCGGGGAAGAACCAGCAAACCTCGTCCAGCAGCTCGACGTGCTGAGCCGCGAACGGGACCCGGGGGCCGGGCACCCCGGTCGTGAGGAAGACAGGGAGGCCGAGCTCCACGCACTTGGCGTAGATCGGGTAGAACTTCTTGTCGTTGATCGGCACCTGCGGGTAGAGGCCGGCCGGAAAGCAGGTCACAGCCCTGATGCCAAACTCCTCCCGGCACCGGGCGACCCGGCGCACTTCGTCCATCCCGCGGTTCGGGTTCACCGCCAGGGCCGGGATCAGCCGGTGGGGGTACTTGCGGATCCCGGCGACCGACCACCCGAGCTCCGGCGCGAAGTTGATCATCCCCATCTCGATCGAGAACTTGTCCATAGCCTCCACCAGACGGTCAGCCTCGCCTGGGTCGTCGGGATCGAAGGCGTGCTCAGGAGGCACCTCCTGGAACATGTACTCGGCTGGGTGGGCCACCCACTGGCCGCGCGCTCCCAGGTCCATCAGCGCCCGGTTGAGATACGAGAGGTTGGACGGGCCGATCATCAGGTCGATGATGCCGAGCCCTTCAGGCATGGGCATATCAGTGCTCCTCGCGGTTAGATAGCAGATCACGGCGGGTGGCCACCGCTGCGATGTGCCGCTCGCCGGCTTTCGTCGCGTCGCCGAAGCCAGCCCAGCTCAGGAGCGCGATGCAATCCCAGACCCGGCGCAGCCACAGGTGTGCCGGATGCTCCCAGCAGAACCCGATCGCGCCGTGCGCGTGCAGCGCCTGCTCGGCGATGACCGGCGCCGACCGCCGCACGAGCACGCAGAAGTCGTCGGTGGCGGCGAGCGCTTCGGCGCCGGGTTCACCGGCCCGCGCGACCACGGACAGCGCGTGATGGCCGCTGGCCGCCGCGACCTCCAGCTCCAGGTGGAGACGGGCGAGGGCATGGCTGATGCCCTGGTACGACCCGATCGGCTGGCCGAACTGACGGCGGACGCGCGCGTAGTCGACCGCGGCGTCCAGCGCTCCGGCGGCCGCGCCCAGCGCCTCGAACCCGGCTCGCAGGCCGAGCCTTGCCTGATCGTGTGCGGAGCGCTGCCCGGACGCGACGATCGCCGCGGCGGGTATCGTCACACGCCGCGGCCCGGCGCAGGCATCAAGGCCAGCCGGCTTGTCGAAGGACGCCCCGGACAGGCGCGCGAGCAGAGCCTGCCCGCCGTCGTCGTCCAGCAGCGCGTGATCAGCGTAGGCGTCGCCGATGACGAGTACCTGGCCGGCCAGCGTGCCGACGGCGACCACACCCTGCCCGGTGCCGCCGAGGACCACCGGGCGCCATTGCGACCCATCCGAGCTGACGAGCTCGGCAGGCAGGCCGAGGTCGGCCAGCCGCCACAGCGCCTGGAGCCGCAGGGTGACCGCCCGGCAGATGAGCTGACGGCCAAGCTCGAAGGCCACCGTGACCTGGGCGCCGAGGTCGTCAACGTCCTCGAGGCCGATGGCGCGCAGCGCCCTGGTGCGGTCGGTGAGCTGGGCCGTGGCGGTTCCGCCGTCGAGCTCGCACCGGCCAGCCTCGGCGCAGGCTCGCGTGACGGCGTCGGCCAGGTCGGCAAGCTCCGCAGGCCGGCGGCGGGTGATCGTCAGCATCAGGCCTCCGATCCTGGGCGCGGCAGCAGCAAGATCCGGTGCGCGATCGCGTTGAGGTGCATCTGCGTCGTTCCTGCCTCGATGCTGTTGGCCCTGGACCGCAGGTAGGCGTATCGCCAGAAGTCACGTTGCGGCCCCGGGAGTGCAGCGCTAGCTGGAGTTGGGCCGGCCGGGGCGCTGGCGAGCAGTCCGGTTGCGAGCGTGGTCATGCCCTGCTGCAGGTCCTCCCACATCAGCTTCATCATCGATCCCTCCGGCCCCGGCGAGCCGCTCTCCTCGTAGGCGGCGAGGCCAAGCTGCCCGAGGGCCCGCATCGCCCTGGTGCGCGCGGCGAAGACGCCGACCTGCTCGGTGACGGTCGTACCGGCGAGGCCCAGGCGGAGCACGAGCTCGCACAGCTGATCGAGCAGTACGGCACAGCCAGCCTGCAGGGCGAAGCCCATCGTGGCGCGCTCGTGGGCCAGCGTCGTCATGGCGACCGTCCAGCCACTGCCCGGCTGCCCGACTACGGCGGCAGCCGGCACCGCCACGTCGTCGAAGACGACCTCGTTGAACCCGGACTGCCCGGTCGCCTGCCGGATCGGGCTCACGTGCATGCCGGGACTCGACATCGGCACCGCGAACATGGTCATCGCGGGCCGACCAGGGCGACCATTAGCATCCGGCGTTCGGGCGAGCAGAATGCAGTGCGACGCGATCTCGCCGTAGCTCGTCCAGACCTTGCGCCCATTGATAACGTAGCCGTCCTGCGCGGGCCGGGCGCTTGTCTTGATGCCCCCCAGATCGCTGCCCGCCTCCGGCTCACTGAAGCCCTGGCACCAGATCTGGTCGCCGCTGAGGATCCCCGGCAGGTATTCGGCGCACTGCTGGTCCGAGCCGTGCGCGATGATCGTCGGGCCGGCCATGTACAGGCCGATGCTGTTGATTGGCTTCGGTGCCCGGGCCCTGGCGGCCTCTTCGTGGAAGATCGCCTGCCGCCCCATGTCGAGCCCGCGTCCGCCGAACCTGGCGGGCCAGGCGATGCCGGCCCAGCCCGCCGCCGCCAGCTCTGTCTGCCACCGCCGCCTGACGTCGTAATCCTCGCACCGCTCGTCGTGCTCGGGGTCCGACGGATCGCCGCAGACTCGCGCGACGGCCGGTCCGAGCCAGGACCTGGCCTCGGCACGGAACTCGGCGTGCTCAGCAGTGTCGCCCGCGGTGAGCGGTTCGCTCACGCCTGCACCACGGGGTTCGCCAGGCCGGTGAGCCCCTCGACCTCGACCCTGATCACATCGCCGTCCTGCAGGTAGCGCTGCGGATCGGAGTAGCCGCCGGTGCCGACTGGCGTGCCGGTGGCGATGATGTCGCCCGGCTCCAGGCTGATCAGCGCCGAGATCGACGAGATGAGCTCCTCCACCCCGTAGATCATCGCGTCGGTGCTCGCGTCCTGGTAGAGCTGGCCATTCAGGTAGGACCTGACCCGGCGACCGCGCCAGTCACCGAACTCGTCGGCGGTCACCAGCCCTGCCCCGACCGGGAAGAACGTGTCGATCGCCTTGCCCTTGAGGGTGTTACGCCGCTGAAGCTCGCGGGCCGACACATCGTTGACGCAGACGTAACCGGCAACGTGCTCGAGTGCCTCCGCCACCCCGACGTTCTTCGCGGTCTTCCCGATGACCACGCCCAGCTCGGCTTCCCAGTCGACCGCGGTGACTCCGGCCGGGATGACGATCGGGTCGCCAGGCCCGACGACGCTGGAGGCGAAAGCGCAGAACCAGCCCAGGGCACTGAGCTCGGGCGGCGCGGCGTGCGCCGCCTCGGCCGCGTGGTCATGGTAGTTCGGCCCGACCCCGATGATCTTGCTGGGCCTAGGCACTGCCGGGCCAAGTTTCAGCTCGGCGAGCGGTACCGGCGCCCGCTGCGGCGGCGTCAGCTCAGCAGCTCCGCTCAGGTAGTCGATGATCGAACGTCCCATCGGCGTTACGACTCCGTCCTCGAGACGGCCGAAGAAGTCGCCGGTACTCACCAGTTTCATTGCAGGCTCCCTGCGGGACGGGCGGCGCCGGCTTGCGGGTCGCGCGCGGCAAGCAGTTCCGCGCGGTACCGCTCCACCGAGCTCCGCTTGACGACATCGAAGCCCCTTATCAGCTCGGCCAGCCCGGCGGTCCGTACCGTATCCGCGTAGTTCCCGGCGGTGAGGCTGCTGCTCAGGGTCGTGAGCAACTGGCAGTACTCGTCTGCCAGCCGCCGTTCGAGACGGCGATCGGCCGCATAGCCGAACGGGTCGAAGATGGTGCCGCGCACGCCGCGAGCGTGCCGCAGCGCCGTGAAGGCCGGCCGGGCCAGCCACTCGGGGATGCCGATCTTGCCATGCAGGCCAAGCATCCGCAGCGTCGGAGGAGAGAGCTGGTACCGGACCGAGGCGCCGCGGCCGAATCGCTGGCGCGCCGAGCGCGCCGCCTCCGAGCGCAGCCCGAGGCGCGCGACCTCGTATTCGTCCTTGTAGGCCATGAGCCGGTACAGGTGCAGGGCGGCTGCCCCGGTCAGCTCGGACCGGTTGCCGACAGCGGACCGCTCGGCGTCCCGCACGGCGCGGACGGCGCTGGCGTACTGACGCGAATACCTAGCGTTCTGGTAATCGCGAAGGTCGTCGGTCCAGGCTGTGATCTTCTCTGCCAGCGGCGCTGGCACGTCCCAGTCACCGCACTGGACGGGTCCGCCAGCCGGCGAGGCGGCTGCGGCCTGCCCAGCTCCGCTGACCGGAACTGATCCCGTCGCCGGTTCGGCGCCGGCTCCGATCAGCCGGCCCAGCCGGAACGCGGCCAGGTTGTCACGCACGCTCGCGTCGTTGAGCGCAATCGCCTGCTCGATGGCCCATGCCGGGGCGGGCACCCAGCCCTGCTGGAAGGCGATACCCAGGACCAGCACGTTCGCGACCTGCTCGGTGCCGATCCGGGCTGCCGCGATGCCGCTCGCGTCCACCCAGAGGCGGCGCCCGGGCGCCGTCGCGGCCTCGATGCGGTCCCGGTATGGGTCCAGGCGCGGCATGGGATCGGCCGCCCGGCCGGAGACCATCGCGCCGGTCGGAACTACCGACGTGGTTCCGACGACGGCGGTATGGCCTGCATCGCAGACGTCGAGGCTGGCGGCGGCGGTCACCGGGTCGAGGGCCAGGATCAGGTCGGCGGAGCCCGGCGTCAGGCGGCCGGATGGACTGGCACCGTCGCCGTTCCGGACCCGCAGGTGAGAGACGACCGCGCCGCCCTTCTGCGCGAGCCCGGTCTGGTCAAGGCCGGTCGCGAGCCTGCCGTCCAGCTGAGCCGCCGTGGCCAGGATCTGGTTCAGCGTGACGACTCCGGTGCCGCCGATACCGGCCAGCAGCAGGTTGGCCGACTCGGGTACCTCGGGCTCGGCGATCCCTGACAGATCAGGAAGACTGGCCGCCGCGCGCCGCCCGCCCTCCGCTGCGCGCCGCTTGCGGGGCTCGGTGACGGTCAGGAACGCCGGGCAGTTGCCCTTGAGGCAGGTCTCGTCCGCGTTGCAGGTGTCAAGGTCGATCCGGGTCTTGCGGCCAAGCTCGGTGTCGACCGGATGCACGCTGGCGCAGTTGGACACGCGCCCGCAGTCTCCGCAGCCCTCGCAGATCCGCTCGTCGATCAGCACGTGCCGGCGCGGGCTCTCGATCCGGCCGCGCTTGCGGGCCCGCCGCAGCTCGGCTGCGCAGGCCTGGTCGTAGATCAGGCAGGTCACGCCGGGTACTTCGCGCAGCTCGCGCTGGACCCGGTCGAGGTGATCGCGGTGCGCTACGCGGGTATTGGCGGCGAGCGCGCGGCGGGCCAGCCACCGGTAGCGCCGCAGGTCGTCGGCGACGACCACGGTCCTGGCGACCCCCTCGGCCGCCAGCGCGCGGCTAAGCGCAGGTACGGGCATGCTGCCCGGAGCGTCCTGGCCGCCGGTCATGGCCACCGTGCCGTTGTAGAGGATCTTGAAGGTTATATTCGTCCCGGCGGCGACAGCCTGCCTGATTGCCAGGTAGCCGGAGTGCGCGAGCGTCCCGTCACCCATGTTCTGGAAGCGGTGCGAGTCGGTAACGTACCGCGATGCGCCGACCCACTGCGCTCCCTCGCCGCCCATTTGGGTGATGCCGACGATGCCGCGGTCCATCCGCAGCACCATGCCGTGACATCCGATGCCGCCATGTCCGACCGAGCCCTCGGGCAGCACCGTCGAGGTGTTGTGCGGGCAGCCCGAGCAGGTGAACGACGTCCTGGCGGGCAGGTCCGCGCCGAGCGGCAGCAACGGCAGCCGCACGCGCTCGCTGACGCGCAGGCCCAGGACGGCCTCCAGGACCCGTCGCAGCACTGGTGTGATGTCCTCAGCCCGCAGCCCGCCATAGGCCGGCACGAGCACGGCGCCCTGCCGGTCACGCTTGCCGATGACGTGCGGCACCGCCGGCCCGCCGTAGAGCAGGTCGCGCACCTGTGTCTCGAGGAAAGCTCGCTTCTCCTCGATCACCAGGATCGCGTCGAGCCCGGCGGCGAACCGGCGGATGGTCCCAGGGTGCAGCGGCCAGATCATTCCCGGCCTGAGCACCCGGATTCCGGCCGCGCTCAGATCGCCCGCCGTGCCGAGGCCAAGGTCGCCGAGAGCCAGGCGCAGCTGCGCAGACGTCTCCCCGCCAGCGATGATGCCAAGCCTGGCCTTAGCGTCTCCGGTCACCGTGTCGATGCCCATGATCGACGCGGCAGCGGCCGCGTCGGCGAGACGCTCACTGTAGGCCTCGCGCTCGGCCTCTACGGACGCCGGCGCCGTCATCGTGTATCGCTGCACCGCGCGGCGCGGCTGCCCGCCCGCCTCGGCCACGGTGGCTACCTGCAGGCCGGCGGCCACGTCGACGGTCGCATAGCTGTCGGCGACGTTGCTATGCAGCTTGAGCGCGATCCAGCTGCCGCAGGACCGGGAGACCTCGTACGCGACCCTGGTGAAGCGGAGGACATCCTGGGTGTCGGCCGGGCAGAGCGTGGGAACGGCCAGGTCCGCCAGCGCCATCTCGCTGGCGCAGGGAATGCTCGACGACTTGCAGAACGGATCGTCGCCGACCGCGAGCACGACGCCGCCGTGGGGGTGCGTGCCGGAGAGGTTGGCGTGCCTGACCGCGTCACCGCTACGGTCAAGCCCTGGGCCCTTGCCAAACCACAAGCCGAAGACCCCGTCGTAGCGCGGAGCACTGTCCATCCCAGCGAGTTGCGTACCCCACAGCATCGTGGCGGCCAGGTCCTCGTTGACGGCTGGGACCATCTCGATGTCGTGCTCGGAGAAGACGGCCCGCCGGGCGGAGTAGGCATCACCGACTCCGCCAAGTGGCGAGCCCGGATAGCCGGTGATGAGTCCAGCGGTCCGCAGCCCTCGGGCCCGGTCGGCCCTGGCCTGGTCCAGGACACCGCGAAGCAGCGCCTGGACTCCCGTCAGGCCGATGAGACCTGAGGTGGCATCCAGGCGCTCGTTCAGGGTTGACGTCGCGTCAGCCTCGGGGCGTCCGTGTTCTGCCACCAGCTACCCCATATCGACGTAGGCCGCGGGCGCCCGGCATGACGGTCGGACGTGAACGCGGATTTGATCGGAGCGTAATACACAGTCGACATGTTTGTCGACTACTCCCAGCTGTGGCGGGAATGCCGGCACCGAGAGAGAGCGAGCCCGCTGGCGATGGGTCGTGGGCCGACAGCGCCGCCTGACCGCCTGCTCAGGCCGGCTGTGCCGGCCGACGGGCCAGCACGGACAGAGTTCAGATTGTTACTCGACAACTATGTCGACAGTGCTCTATGTTGACCGGGTGATGTCGCGGCCGCTGGACGCGGACGTGCGACAGATTCGCAGCTTCGGTGAATGTGCGTGTCAGCGGTGGTGTCGGCGCGACGTGAGTCGCCGCCGTAGGAGGCGCGAGGAGCATCATCATGGATCATCCGAATGACGTGTCACGTCGTTTCGTATTGAGGTCAGGGGCGGCCGGCGCAGTGCTGCTGGGCGCCGGAGGCCTGCTGGCAGCGTGCTCGTCCTCATCCGGAAGCCCGGCCAAGTCTGCAGGGACAGCGGGAGGAAAGCCCAAGCAAGGCGGGAACCTCCGCCTCGGCATGACCGAAGCCGCGTCGACGGACACCGCCGACGTGACGTTTGCGGCCAGCACCTGGGACTACGCGCTCGGCTTCCTGGTCTACGATCGCCTGAACGCCGACTTCATCTCCGGCGGGTTCCAGCCGATGCTGGCCGAAGAGATCTCGATACCGACGTCGACGACCTGCACAATCCGGCTGCGCTCGGGTTTGGAGTTCCACAACGGCAAGACGATCTCCGCCGACGACCTGATCGCCACCCTGCAGCGCATCATCAATCCGAAGAACCCCGGCGCAGTCGCGTCGCTGCTCAACATCGACGCCACATCCTTGCGTAAGGTCGACTCGCTGACGGTCTCCTTCAGCCTGACGTCGCCGAACACCTTCCTGCCCTCGCATCTGGCGTCCCTGCAGTCAGGGATCGTACCGGCCGACTACAACCCCAACGCGCCGGTCGGCAGCGGCCCCTTCATGCTCAAGAATTTCCAGCCCGGAACGGGCGCGACGCTGACCCGCTTCCCGAACTACTGGAACACCCCGCCGTACATCGACACCCTCACGGTGACCGGCTATTCGACCTCGCCGGCGCTAATCGACGCCATGAAGTCAGGTGCCGCGGACGCGGCCACGACCTTCAGCCTGTCTGACCTGGCGACGCTCCAAGGCGGCAACGTCGAGATCCTGACCCACCCCGCAGGCGGCTTCTTCCCGTACGTCATGCTCTCGGACAAGCCCCCGTTCAATGACGTCAAGGTCCGACAGGCGATGCGCCTGCTCGTGAACCGCTCCTCGCTGGTCACCGAACTGCTCGACGGCCATGGCCGGGTCGGGAACGACCTGTTCGGCCCGAACGACCAGGACTTCGATTCCGCGCTCCCGCAGCGAGTGCAAGACGTCGACCAGGCCAAGTCACTGCTGCGCAGCGCCGGCATGAACAAGCTGACGCTCGACATGGCGACGTCACCATTCCTGGCCAACGCCGAGGTGGTCCTGGCGCAGCAGCTCAGCAGCCTAGGCGTCACCATCAACGTGACCAACGTGGACGCCACGACCTTCTACAGCAAGTACTACGCCCAGTCGCCGCTCTTCGTCTCCTACTGGCTGAACCAGCCCCTCGCCCGCATTGATGGCCTGTGTTATGTGCCGAACGCCCACTTTCCGGAAACGGGCTGGTCGGACCCAACGTACCTATCGCTGTTTACTCAAGCGCGCGCCCAGCCCGACGCAGCCAAGCGACGCGAACTGATGATCCAGATGCAGCAGCTCTACTACGACCAAGGCCCATGGCTTATCTGGGGTTTCGAGGACGAGGTCGACGCGATTACCAGCAATGTCCATGGCGCGTCTCAGGACGCGTCGGGGTTCCCCTTCAACCGGTTCCTCGCGTTCAAGGATATGTGGCTGGACTAACGTGAGCGCCTGGGCCGTCCAGCGCGATCGAGTTCCGTCCGCTGGAAGCGCACCGGAGACGGCAGCCGACACTAGGCCGGGATGAAGTCGCGGACAACGCTCCGGAACAGCTCGGGCTCGTCGCTGGGCGGTGAAATGAAATTGAGATGGCGCGGCAATTTCGCGTCACCGATCGGCCACACCCGCGCCTGGTGGGGTTGACCACCATGCGCCGTTCAACGACCTCGGGCTGGGCGGGTTACCGTTGGGGTACCGGCTACGGCCTTGCTGGCTTGCGCGCCTTGGCCAGCCGGGAGACGGGGAGGGAATCGGGAGTGCTGGCGGCCTCGCTGGATGTTCTCAGCATCGGGCCGCCGCGCCTTACCGCTGGCCTGAACCAGATGCGGCGGCTGGACTTGGCCGCGTCCCGGAGAGTCTTCTGGGATGTGCCGGACCTGACCGCTGACGATCTGGTCACCATGGCCGCCCAGGTCGACCTGCGCGGCCGCGGCGGCGCCGCGTTCCCGCTGGCAGACAAGATCGCGGCCGTGCAGGAGGCCGCCCGCCGGCGCAGGCGCCGGCCCATGGTCGTCGTCAACGGCGTCGAGAGCGACCCGGGCAGCGCCAAGGACCGGGTGCTGCTGCTCAGGTCGCCCTACCTGGTGCTCGCCGGAGCTCTGGCCGCGGCTCAGGCACTGCGGGCCCGGCTGATCCTGGTCGGTACCGCGGACGCCCTAGTGGCGCGGTCGGTCAGCGAGGCCGCGGCGGCCGACCCGGTGCTCGCGCGCCTGGTGCGCGTGATGGAGGTGCCCGACCGGTTCGTGTCCGGCGAGTCAGGCGCGCTGATCAGCGCCATGAACGGGCGCCAGCCGCTGCCTCCCTCACGCCGGACCCACGCCAGCCACCGCGGGCTTGGGGGGCGGCCGACCCTGCTGAGCAACGCGGAGACGTTCGCGCAGCTTGCGGTGCTGGGCATGCTCGGGCCCGAGGGGTACGCCACGACCGGTGACCCAGCCGAGCCCGGCACGGTGCTGCTGACCGTGACCGGGGCGGTGGCCCGGGCCGCCGTCGTCGAGGTCCCGTCGGGGTGGCGGCTCGGTGACGTGCTCGGCATGTGCGGAGCCCAGGCCGCGGAGGGCGTGCTGGTCGGCGGGTACCAAGGAAGCTGGCTGGCGGGCGACGCCGCCTATGAGGTGCCGGTCAGCCGGGCCGGACTGGAGGCCTTCGGCGGCTTCCTGGGGCAGGGCGCGGTGTTCGTGCTCGGCCAGGAAAGCTGCTCGCTGGCCGAGCTGGCACGGGCGGCCGCGTACCTGACCAGGGAGTCGTCGGGCCGGTGCGGGGCCTGCCGGCGGAGTCTGCTCAGCCTCACGCGCTCCCTGGCCGCGCTCGCCGACGGCTCCGGCGGCGGGGAAGCGCTGGATGCTGCGGTGCGCGAAGCCATGACGCTGCGCGGTGCCCTGGGCCAGCGCGGCCACGGCACGTGTTCTCACCCGGACGGCGTGGCCAGGTTCGTGCTGTCCGCCCTGGCTGTGTTCGACGGCGACCTGGCCTGGCACGTGCTCCAGTACGGCTGTGGCCGGCCAGCCGGCCGCGCCCTGCCGCTGCCTTCGGCGCCCGACGAAGCCCGGCTGGCCATCGACTGGAGCCGCTGCCGGGGACATGGACTGTGCGGTCAGATCGTGCCGGAACTTGTGCAGCCGGACGGCCAGGGCTACCCGGTAATGCTCGACATGCCCGTCCCGCCCTGGCTGGAGCGCAAGGCCTGGCGAGCGGTTGGCATGTGCCCGGAACTTGCCCTCACGCTCGTCCCGGCCGATCCGGCCAGCCTGGCGGCCCTGTCCACCAGCGCGGCGGGCAGCCAGGCCGTCGGGCAGCGGCAGGTCCACGCCATCGAGCGCAGCCAGGCCACAGACGCTTCCCCTGACCTGGCCGTGTCCGAGGACTGGATCACCGACATCACATCGGTGCGGGCGATCCCGCCCCCGGACTGACCAGTCAGCCGGGCAGCGAGCCGGGCATGATGCTCCTACTCCCCGGACGGGTTCATGAGCTTATGGTCATGGCGGCCCATCCGGTGGTGCCAGCCCGGCGGCGGGTTGGGGTTCGCGGTCTGCTGGGTGGTGTCCAGGGTCGCGCCTGTGGCCGCGCCACTGCCGTCCAAGGTGACCGTCACCGGGTTCTTCAGGCCGTAGCTGCCGCAGCTCAGGTTGTCAAAGGACATGCTGAGGCGGTTGGCCATGAACGTGAACAGGTTGTCGCCGACGGCGGGCACGGGGCTCCGTCCCGGGGTCAGCGCAGCCTCGTTGTCGTTCAGGAACACGGACTGGATATTGACCATGTTCTGGCAGAACTTGGCCGGGCTGTCGACGGCGTTATTCGCCCGTGAAAGAGCCGGCTGGCCGACACTGGATCGGTAAAGGTTGGTCTTGGCCGCGCTGAATTCGTTGTTCACCGCCACCATCTCGTCGTTCTCCGGCACCAGTGCGACCGGCGCGGCCTGGCTCTTGGCCGCGGAGAGTTCGTCTAGAGCCTGCGACGTGCCCATAGCCCCGCCCGCCGACAGGTCCGGCGCCTCCAGGGGCTTGCAGCCGAGGGCCGGATCGACGAACACGTCCAGCAGCGCGTTGTCACTGCCGTTGGAGATCTGCGTCGCGCCCGGCAGCGCGCTCGTGTTCCGCGCGTTGTTCTGTGCGGTCTGCCCGGACGGGGTGAGCAGGTACGTAGTGGTCACGTTGTCGCTCGGGTCCTGGTCGACGATGCTGAAGTCCCGCGTCGTCGGGCACGGCTTGCCGTTGACCGTGGAGGTCCCAGCTGACGGCACGACGAGCTTGCCCCGGGCTTCGAGCCTTCTGGCGACCCGGAAGAACCTGGTGCCATTGCAGAACGACACCTGGCCGAATACGGAACCGTGCAGCCCGTCCACGCATGACCCCTGCCGCAGAGCCCGCCGGGTCGCACCCACCTGGGTCAGGTCGGTGCCGTTGAAGCCGACGTCAATGGTGACGATGGAGTTGCGCGGCAGCTTGGGCACGACCGGCGCCACGGCCGGGGTCGTGCCCTGGGTGATGACGAGTGGCTCGTATACCGATAGCGCCCCGGTGGACCGATTCAGGATCGTGGCCTGCACGAATGCACCCAGGCTGGCCGCGTTGGCCTCGGTGCAGCCGGACGCCTCCGGTGACTGGCCGTCTGGCCCTGTGAGCTGCCACGGCGTGCTCAGCCCCCGCGCAGTCAGCGGTTTCGCGGGCACGATGATGTCGCAGTTCATGTTGGCGGCCGGCGGCGGAGCCGGCGCGCTGGCACTGGGTGAAGGCGACGGGCAGGGCGTGGGCGGCGCGGTGGCAGAGGCAGACGGCGACACCGACGGGCTCGGGCCCGGCGAGGCAGTCGGCGACGCGCTCGGGCTCGGTCCCTCAGGAGCCGTGGCTGACGCGGTCGGCGCTGGCGTGGGATCGGCTGTCGCCGAGGGCGGCGGGCGGTCACTACTGGTCGCGGCCGGCGCTCCGCCTCCGGCGGCGGAGGCGGACGCGGTCACGGCCGGTACGGTTGTGGCCGACGCGGTCGCTGTCGGCCCGACGCAGGGATCCGCCGGGCTACTCGACGAACTGAGGAGGGTTCTGGCCTGCGGCACGAGCACCAAGACCAGGCCCGCGGCGACCACCATGACGAGCACCGCCATCAGCGCCGGATACGTCCGCCTCCGCTCCTCGTTGTGGCCGCGGTAGAGACGAGCGGCTCGACGAAAGGACCGGCCCTCGCGGTACGGCATGCAAGCTTCCTCCCCATATCCGTTCCGCTCCCGGTTTGACACCCTAGGCCCGAACCGTGATCACCGTTACCAGTTCTTTACAAAGCGATGAGGTTTCTTTCGGTGACCGTTCAGGCTCCGAACACCCGGCCCGGAGCGGCCCGGAATGAAGTGGGGCCGTGGTCCGGGTTCTCCAAAGCTTGCCTCGGCAGCGCTCTGCGCCGAGTGCGCCGGATTGCGTCATGATGGAAGCTATGGACGACGCCAGCTCACGGCAGGCTTTAGCTGGGGCGGCAATCCTGGCGGTGTCGGCGGTTTACCCCAGGTTCGCCGCCTTCAAAGTGCTCGGCGATTCAGCCAGTGCACTGCTGTCGGCCTCGGCCGCCGCCCAGGCCGAACTGAACGCCAGCAACGTGACGGTGGCCGCGACGTCGCTGACTGCGGCGGCGAGCGTGTACACACTGAGCATGGACGTATCGGAGCTGGGCCGCGAAGCCGGAGTGGCGCTGGCCTGAGCCCGGGTACGAGGCGGACCGCGGCATCGAGCCGCAAGCCCGAGACCGCAGCAAGGTCATTAACTCGACGGCGAGGAGTCTGGCATGGCAGAGCTGCAGCTGGAGGGCGACGAACTGGTGCTTCACCTGTCGGGTGCGGAGAAGGCCGAGGCAGTCCACGGCGACCTTCGTGTGCCGCTGTCGGCGATTCGCGGTGTCGAGGTACTCGACGACGCCCATAGCTGGACCGGGATCGGGGTCGGGTTCAAGGTCGGGATGCGCGTCCCCGGCGTCGCCACTGTGGCCACTGTCCGCGGCCATGGCGAGAAGGTGTTCGTCGCAGTCCACCGCGACACGCCCCGCGGCGTGCGGGTGCGCTTGGAGGGTGCCCCCTGGGATGAGTGGATCGTCGGCTGCGCAGATCCCGAAGCCGTCGCCACCACCCTGGCGCCAGCGAGCTGAGCCGTCGCTGCAGTGAAGTAGAGAATTGCGGCACCGCCGTGAGCCCCGCCTGGCTCACCCGGATCGGCCCGCACGGCAGTTACGGATACACCGTCGCGCCCGCACCACCGTGCACGGCGACGTCACGGCCTTCGCATTCCTCGCCGCGCTGTTCGCGGCCGGGGCCGTTGTCACTGGCATGCACCCTCGCCGGATGGCTATCTCGCTCCAGCCGCATCCCCGTCCGGGCAGCGGAATCCAGGTGGACGACGCATGAGAACTCAGCTTATGATTGTGATATCAGTTTTCACACGGTCGCGGGAAGCTGCGGCGGGCCCCCAGACTCCGCCCGGGTGCGGCAGCTGTCCGGCACCGTTCGATCAGCGACCACAGAGGCGGCGCAATGAACACGCCAGCAGACGGGGCGAGAGCGACGGATTCACTGGAGGGCCTGGCGTACGGCCGGGTTAACCGCCCGGCGGGTGCGCCGGTGCCTGCCATCGCGGTGCACGGGCTGCGCAAGCGCTTTGGCGACAAGGAAGCGGTGGCGGGGATAGACCTCGATATCGCGGCCGGCTCGCTTGCCGGGCTCGTCGGGCCGAACGGAGCGGGCAAGACCACGTCGCTGTCGATGATGACCGGGCTGCTCCGCCCGGACGACGGGCGGGTCGAGGTCAACGGGCTCAACGTCTGGACCGATCCGCCGGCGGCGAAGGCAATCATGGGTGTAGTGCCAGCGGAGGTCCGGCTGTTCGAGCGGCTCAGCGGCGCGGAGTTGCTCGAGTACGCCGGGCGGCTGCGCGGCCTGCCTACCGATGAGGCGCGCTCGCGTGCCGTGCAGTTGCTGGACGTGCTGGATCTGTCGGGGGATGCGAACCGGCTGGTCGCGGACTACTCGACGGGCATGCGCAAGAAAGCCGCGCTCGGCTGCGCGCTCATCCACAATCCGTCGGTGCTGTTCCTGGACGAGCCGCTCGAGGGCGTTGATCCGGTCTCCGCCGACGTGATCCGCCGGCTGCTGACCCGCTTCGTGGGCTCCGGTTCGACTGTGCTGTTTTCCAGCCATGTGATGGAACTGGTCGAGCAGGTCTGCGACCACGTGTCCATCATCGACAAGGGCAAGATCGTGGCCACGGGGACAACCGACGAGGTGCGCGGCGGCAAGAGCCTGCAGCGCGCGTTCATCGACCTGGTCGGCCCGCGCGCAACCGACGAGGAGGTGCTGTCGTGGCTCGGCTCCTCGTCCAGCTGAAGCTGCGCCTGCTGCTGAACGCGCTGCACTCGTCCAGGGCCGCGAAGATTTCGTTCATCGTCAGCACGACGTTCGCCGTGCTGCTCGCGATAGGCACCTTCCTGGTGCTGGCCAGCTTCCACGGCAAGAGCACGTCGGTGGACCTGACCGCGGTCATCTTCACCGTGTTCGCGTTCGGCTGGCTGATCATGCCGATCATGGTCTTTAGCGTGGACGCCACACTGGATCCGGCGACACTCGCGCTCTATCCGCTGCGCACCCGCCCGCTGGCTACGGGTCTGCTGGCCGCATCGGCCACCGGCGCGTGGCCGCTGGCCAACGTGATCGGCCTGCTGGGCGTGACCGTAGGACTGGCGAGCGGCGCGCTCGGGGTGATCGTCGCGGTCGTCGCGGTGGCCTTGCAGGTGCTGTTCTGCATTGCCCTGTCCCGCTTCGTGACCACTTCCCTGGCCGGCTTGCTGCGCTCGCGACGGGGCCGGGACCTGGCCGCATTCCTGATCATTCCGCTGTTCGCGCTGTACGAGTTCTTCGCCCAGGTGGTGCCTAAGGCAACCGCCGAGGGCAAGATCACTGCGGCAAGCTTCACCGGATTCGACTCCTGGATGCGCTGGCTGCCGCCGGGCCTGGCCGCGCACGCGATCCAGGACGCCTCGGCCGGCCACATTGGGCTGGCCCTGGCGCGCCTGGCCGCGCTTGCCGCCGTCGTCATCGTCTTCGTTTGGCTGTGGGTACGGTCGCTCAGCCGGGCTCTCGTGACGTCCGACACGTCGACGCAGTCGGCGCGGGTTCATGGCGCGAAGCTGCCGCTGGCCCGGTCCGGCCTGCGCGGGGCCGTGGCCGCCCGGTTCTGGGTATACCAGCGCCGGGAGCCATTGTCGCTGGTCTTCTGGGCCATGATCGCAGTGATCACGGCAGCGGTCTCGGCTAGTTCCGTCTTCGGCCACAACCGCCATCCCGGGGTCATCATCGCCAGTGCGATCGTCGGCGCCGCGTTCGTCGGGATCTTCCACGTCAACTCGGCCGGGCTGACGGGCCCGGCGTTCTACCTCGAGGCGGCGGCGCTCAGCCGCAGCCGCGACCTGCGCGCCTACTTCGCCGGCCAGAACCTCGTGCTCGCAGTGATCGGGGCACCCTTGGTCGTTGCCGTCTGCTTCGCTCTGGCCGCCGCGGCCGGCAGGCCGGGAGTCGGAGTCGAGGCGGCGCCGGTCGTGCTCGCCGCGCTTGGCGCGGCCCTCGGGCTGAGCAACCTGTTCACCGCGGTGCTGCCCTACCCGACGGCTAAGCGGGCCGGTACCCCGTTCCTGGTGGCCGCGCCGGGATACGGCGGCTACCGGATCGGCGGCGTCCTCGCCACCCTGGCCGGCACCGCGGTCGCGGCGGCGCCGGTGATCATCGGTGTCGTGCTGGCCGCCAGCGACTCGCTGGCCGTCAGGATCGGGGTGCTGCTGCCGTGCGCGGCCATTTACGGGTTCCTGCTGGCACTCGCGGGCGTCCGGCTGGCATCGGCGGCGGCCGTCGGCAAGCTGCCTGAGCTCTGCCAGGTGGCGATGCGCAGCGCCGTGTCGTGAGTCGAAGTCAGGCCTCGATGACGCCCGGGTGGACCTGGTCCAGCAGCGCCTGCACCAGGTCCGCCTCGGGGTGGCGCAGCTCGTCTCGGCATGATGCCGGTTGCGCACCGCGTCGCCGGCCTGCTAGCGTCGCGGCGATCGTGATCCATCGGCAGGAGGTGAGACCCATGAACGCAGTATCCGCAGTGGGTGCTCCCCTGCAGTCCACGATCGCGCGACTGAGGTAGTCGCCACCGGGAGCGCCCGACAGGCATCTCGCGAAAGGGCGACTCCCATGAACACAACACCTTCTTCAAATCTGAACTTCACCTCGACGACGGCCTCCGACGGCAGGTCCGACCAGGATCAGCCGCAGGTCGACGCGACAAGGCGGGCGCGCGCCGCGGGCGAGCGAGCGTTGGTCCTCGGTGGTGGCGGGGCGGCAGGCAATGCGTGGGTGATCGGCGTCATCGCCGGCCTGTTTGATGCCGGGCTGGATGTGACCGAGGCCGATCTGATCATCGGGACGTCGGCCGGATCGACGGCCGCGGTCCTGATAGCTAGCGCGACCCCGACCGAACTGCTTGCCGGCATCCTTTCCCCTGCGCTCCAGCCACGGACTGGTCCGCTCGGATCGGACGGTGGACGCGTTCCCATTGGGCCGGTGGCCGATCATATGCGGAGGACGAGCGAGATCATCGCCGCCGCTGAGGATGCGGCCGACATGCGCCGCAGAATGGGTGCGGCGGCGCTCGAGATGGATGCGGCGTCGGACGGCTCCGGCCAAACGCGGTGGCGCGCTACGGTCGCCGCTCGGCTGCCCAGTCAGCGCTGGCCAGAACGAATGGTGCTGATCGTGGCTGTCGATGCTTATACCGGTGAACCGGTCGTGTTCGATCGCCATAGCGGAGTCGACTTGGTGGACGCCGTCGCCGCCAGCTGTGCCAACGGCTTCGGTGTCCCTCCCTACGGGATCGGCGACAGCCGATACATCGACGGCGGCTACCGACGATCCAGCGAGAATGCCGATCTGGCAGCCGGATACGAGCGGGTGCTGGTGCTGTCACCACTTGGCGGCAGATCACGGGCGCCACTGGACTGGGGCATGCATCTTGCAGCACAGGTCGACGAACTGCGCGCCGGCGGCAGCAGCGTCGAAACCGTCTTCCCGGATAGCAACTCCCGCAACGCATTCGGCGACAATCTGACGGATCCGTCGACGCGTCCGCCCGCCGCTCGAGCCGGTTACAACCAAGGCAGAGCCCTTGCGGAGCAGCTCACCGAATTCTGGCGCTGACGCGCTGGCCGTCAGCCTGGCGTCACGACCCAGCCTGGGCTGATGAACACCATGCCCTGCGGCCGGAAGGAGGGCCCGGCGAGCGCAACCCGGGTCAGCACTCCGGTCCAGGGATTCAGCGTGCCCAGGTAGTTCTGCGGGAAGCCAGGCGCCGGGCAGGTCGCCGGGGCGCTGTTCTCATCGCACGGAGTGACCGCTTCCCAGATCGACCCGACCCGGAACGGGCCGGTCACGACCTCTACCTCGTCCTGGCTGGTGTTGTCGCCGTAGAGCTTGCCGGACGGACTCCGCGCCCAGGCGGTGTCGTCGACCGAGTGCGTGAGCTTGAGCACCCGCAGATGGCTGCCGAGCCGGCCCCGGCCGGGCTGCACGAAGATCTGCTCCTCGTCGCCCTGGCTGGTCAGCATGAAATCGCCAGCGAACCTGGGGCCGACAGCCGGCACGATCTCGTTGGAGTCCGGGTCGGTCAGCGCCAGCTTGACCTTCGTGCCGAAGCTCGCGCCGACGTTGGCAACACGCGCGGTGGCCTCGTCGTAGAACAGCGCGTGCACGGTCGCGACGCGAGTGTGGCGGTCGAAGGTCACGACGTAGGCCGCCGGGTAGGTCGGCTGGGGCGCGGCAGTGCCGGTGGTGCCGGGCGCGGAAGCGCTGACTAGCACCAGGTGGTGGTAAATGGAGATCGCGTCGGTGCCGCCGAAGTGCGGGAGCGACTCGTTGTAGCGGTAGTGCACGACCTGGTGGCCGCGCGGCGCGCTCGGCGTGATCGTGTAGATGCTGGAGTGCGCGTCCTCGTTGACGGTCGCGATCAGCGTGCGGGCGCCGGTGTCGGCCGTGACGCCGTCGCACTTGCCCTTGATGTCCCACTGCCGCACCACGTGGCCGCTGGCCGTGTACTCCACGATCGTGCTGTCGGTGTTGCCATCGGGGCTTGCCTGGCCTTGCGGGCCGACCCCGTTCTGGAACCCGCTGAAGAGGTGATGGCCGAGCACCGTGATGTCGTCAGGGTCAGCAAGCGGCTCGGTCTCGGATTTGCTGGACCCCGCCGGGATGAAGGTGTGCCGGAGCTTGGCGCCGTTCAGGATCACACGCACCTTGAAGCGCGCTCCGTGCTGAGCGGCGGCCGGCGCCGCCGACGCGACGGCCGGGACGGCGAATGCCAGGCCCGCCGCGGCCAGCACCGCCGCAGCAAGTATCTTCGCTCCACGTCGGAATGCCATGTGCAATAGTCCTTCTTTTCAGGATGTAACAATCGTTAGATTGACCTAGTCGTACTCGTCCTGCCTGAAGTCATGGCCACTGGCAAACGACGGCTGGGTGAACGAATCAGGCACCCCTGGGGCGGACGCGCTCGAGCGCCTGCACTTACGGCCGCACTAAGCCCAGTTCAGTCAACATGTGGATACCTCGGCGCCAGGGCCTTGGCGGAACATGTAGGCATGCAGCCCTACGCCGAACTGCCGAATCTCACGCCCAGGCAAGCAACGGCATCACCCATGCCTACCGCGACACCGGCGGCCACGACGCAACAGTCCCGCTTGTCCTGCTCCAGCACTTCCGCGGCAATCTCGAAAACTGGGATCCCGCGCTCATCGACGACCTGGCCCAGAGCCACCGTGTCATCACCTTCGACAACGCCGGCGTCGGGAGCTCCAGCGGCACGACACCAGACACGATCGAGCAGATGGCCCGGGACGCGATCGCGTTCATCACCGCGCTCGGGCGCGGCCAGGTCGACCTGCTCGGCTTCTCCATCGGCAGCTTCGTAGCCCAGGAAATCGCGCTGCGCCGGCCAGCCCTGGTCAGGCGCCTGATCCTCGCCTCATCCGCACCCAAGGGCGCGGCGGGCATGCACGGCTGGGCGCCGAACGTGATCGGCGCGGTGGGCACGCCACAAACCAGCCCTGAGGAGTACCTGGGCGTGTTCTTCGCCGGGTCCGCCGCCAGCCAGCAGGCCGGGAAAGAGGCGCTGGGGCGCATGTACGCGCGGACCGAGGACCGCGACGAGATGACGTGGGCCACCCGCGAGGCACAGTACGACGCGGTCTGCGCCTGGGGCATCCCGGACCACTCGGCACTCGAGCGAGTGCAGGTGCTGGAGATGCCCGTGTTCGTCGCCAACGGCGACAGTGACCCGATGATCCTGCCGCATTACTCGTATTTGCTGGCGGGCCTGATCCCGCAGGCGCGAGTGAAGATCTACCCGGACGCGGCGCATGGCTTCTTGTTCCAGTACCACGCCGAGTTCGCCGCGGACGTCATCAGTTTCCTGAGCTGACCACTGCACCTGCCGACGTGCGGAGCCGACGTCCTGGCCGAATTGCCAATATTCTGGGCGCGCACGGACGAGGGGAGGCCGTAGGTGCTGTCGCAACGCCAGGAACGGTTCTGGCGGTGGCGGTTACGATCTCCTGTTTGCGCCGTGGCCGACACGATCGTGGTGGCAGCGGGCGCCGGCTTTTGGGCCACAGCCGTCCTCGACTGCGTGGCCACATGGCCGGCCAACCGCGTGCTGCTCAGTGATCATGACGTTTCCCGCCTGGCTGGAGCGGTCGTTCCCGCGTGCTGGCTGTGGTTCTTGATGCCCCTGGTGTTCGTGGGCCTGGATCGCACATCCCGATCGAGCCAGCGACGTCTCTCGTTTCCCGCCGCCTGGCGGCGGCGGGGCTGGCCAATGCCTGCGCCGTGGGCGCCACCGGAGGCAACAGTAAGGCCGTTGTTTCCACCGCTGGTGAAGGCGTGCCTGGTCGCAGCGGTGCTGGTAAGCCTCGCCGTGATCGTCGTGAGTTTCGCCATCGGCGTGGCCAAGGGAAGCGCCCAGGTCCTCCCCGGTCCGGTCTACCTGGTGTCCACCCTGGATCTGAACAGCGCGACCCCAACGCGCGTGTCCGCGGCCCAGTTCGGTCTGTGGCAGGCCCGATTCGTCCGCGAGGATTCCCTCTTCGCCCTGTTCGGCCTGGTGATCGTGTCGGCAGGCGCCGGCATGCTCGCGCTGCGGCGCCAGCCCACCCGGATCGGCTTGTGAACGCCTAGAACCACAGGTCGTACAGCGCCCGCACTCGCTATCGGGGCAGGTTATGGCTTACCTGCCCCGATAGCGTCCGCATGGCAGAGTGCTTCAGATCAGGAGTCGTTGCTGAGGATCAGGGGGTTGTCGCTGTTCGGGCCGGTGCCGAACAGCCAGACGTGGCTGGGGCTGCTGGCCGCCGAGCCGATCGAGACGCCCGAATCTGCCGGAAGCGGGCTCGGCGAGGTCGTCCACGACGAGCCGTTCCAGTTGCCCAGCAGCAGTGGCACGCTCGGGCTGCCGGTGTTGCTGAAGACCCAGATATCGGAGGCCGATTGCGCGGTGATCGCGTTCAGGCCGTAGGAGGAGAAACTGGACGGCAGCGTCACCACGTGCCACGACGTCCCGTTGAACTGCTCGGCGATAGGGGCACCGCTGGTGGTGGCGCCGACCACCCACACGTCGGCCGGCGAGAGCGCCGCCACGCCTTCGAAGATGGGCGTGCCGCTCGGGGCCGACAGCGTGGTGCTGCTCCAGGAGGTCCCGTTGTAGTGGGTCACCATGTCATCCCGGCTGATGCCCCAGATGTCGCCGGGGCTGTCCGCGCTCACCTGGAGGGCGGGGACGGCACCGGAAACGACCGACCACGCGGTCCCATTCCAGTGCAGTACGGAGAAGTCGGCGAACGCGTAGGCGTTCGTCGGGCTGAAGTCGAGAACTGCCGTGAGGACACCTTCGTTAGGCCCGGAGACGACCGACCACGCCGTGCCGTTCCAGTGTTCGTACAGCGAGTCGTGAATCTTCGTCCCCGCACTCTGCTCTCCGACGGCCCAAGCGTCGCTCGTACTGCTGGCCGCGACGGACTCAAAGCCCCAGTCCGGGGTGCTGCCCGACGGCGTGGGGGTGGACACCGGCGACCAGGCGGTGCCGTTCCAGTTCAGCGCTACCGGGTTCTCCGGGCCCGTACTGGTATTTCCCGAGAAACCGACCGCCCAGGCGTCGGTGTTGGAAAGCGCGTACGACCCGGTGAGCTCGTCGCCGGCCGTCCCGGCGGGCGGCGGGACCACTGTCCAGCCGGTCTGGGCGGACGCCGGGACGGTCAGCGCCAGCAGCCCGGTCACGATCCCCGCCAGAGCGCACAACTGTAAGACGCGTGTCATAAAGATCTCCTCCTGAGAATGGGAAGAACACGAACTGCCGATTAACATCAGCCACGGACGTTAACAGAAGTTGGCATTTTTCAAATATCGCCGTGACCAGCTCTTAAAGTAACTGCTCGAACCATTCATGACGAGTCCCCCATTTACCCCCGGGACCGGCCTCACCGCCCGGTCCGATCGGAGGCATCAGATCCAGGAGTCAGCGGCGTTTGTGACCAGCAACGCGAGGATGTCGCGCTGTGTGCCGGACAGCCACGACGGCGCAGTATCGTCGCGCTCGGGTGCGGCCCGGCGGGGAACCTGGGTTAGCGCAGAATGTGACCCATGACCGACTGGATCTTTCAGGGCAACGGCAAGCAGCTTGACCTGGATGCCGCGATAGCCGCGTCGCGGGTGCGTTCCTGGCGGACGCCGCGTTACCGGGACCGGACCGCCGCGGGCGATCGCGTCTGGCTGCAGGTGGTGGGACGGAACGAGCCGGGCATTTACTACGTGGCGGCGATCAAAGCTCCCACTTACGAGGATCCGGAATGGCACGACGGCCAGCCGGCGTCAGCGCGGTGGCGGACCGATATCCGGTTTGTCTACCGCATCGATCCGCCGCTGCTGAGGGTGGAGCTGCTGGCAACTGCCGCGCTTGCCTCGTTCCGGCCGTTCCGCGGATTCCAGGGTTCGACCGTGCCGGTGCCTGCTGACATCGCGGCGGCGCTGTGGGAACGTGCCGAGGCCCGCCTGGACCGGATCTGAACGGGCCTCCAGGCGCACTCGAACGGCGCTAGGGCCTGAGGACGATCTTGCCGCGGGTGTGGCGGCGTTCGAGCTCGGTGTAGGCCTCGCGGACCTGTGCCAGCGGGTAGACGTTCGCAATCGGCACCTCGAGCTGTCCGTCAGCGATCAGGCCGGCCAGCTCGGCGAGCACCTTGGCGCCCGGCCCGGCCTCTCTCCCCCCGTCAGTCTTCACCCCGTGCTGCGCAGCGGCCGTGAAATCGGCGATGGTGTCGATCCGATCGGCCGCGACGCCGAGGGCGAGGGCCAGCTCGACGTACCCGCCGCCGTGGGTGTCGATGAAGGCGTCCACCCCGCTGGGCGCGGCGGCCCTGATCCGGTCCGCGACGCCGTCACCGTAAGCGACCGGGATCACGCCGTGGCTCTTCAGCCACTCGTGGTTGTTCTCGCTCGCCAGGCCGATGACCGTGGCCCCGGTACGGCGCGCGAGCTGGACGGCGAGCGAGCCGACTCCCCCGGCGGCCCCGGAGATGACGACGGTCTCGCCCTCCCTGGGCTGGACGGCGTGCATCGCCCCCCATGCGGTCACGCCCGCGACGTACAGGCCGCCGGCCACCTCCCATGAGACCTTCTCCGGCTTGGGCGTGAGGTCGCCGGCCTCGACCAGGACCAGCTCGGCCTGGGAGGCCCGGTTGTTGCTGAACCCGATCACCTCGTCGCCGGGCGAGAATCCGCCGACCCCGGCGCCGACCTCCTCGACGACCCCGGCGAGGTCGCTGCCCTGCCCGGACGGGAACGTCGACGGGAACAGCTCCGCCACCGCCCCCGTGCGGATGACCGCCTCACTGGGGTTGATGCCGGCCGCCTTCACCCGCACGAGGACCTGCCCGTCCCCGGGTACCGGGCGTTCCACCTCGTCGACCCGCAGCACGTCGATCCCGCCGAACTCGTCGTACCTGACTGCCTTTGGCATGATCTCTCTCTCCGACCTCGATCTACCTGCTCGAACCTCACCAGGACCTCGCTGGTCGGCGGTGGCTACGCGCGCCTGAGTTCGAGCACGGGAATGGTGCGGATTCCAGCAGTTTGGCGTTCGTACTCGGCAAAGCCTGGGTAGCGCCGCGCTTGCTCGGCGTAGATGCGGTCGCGTTCAGCGCCGGTCAATTCGCGGACGGCCACCTTGTATGTCTCGGTGCCGCGTTCGACACTGGCGTCACCGGCGGCGGTCAGGTTTTGATACCAGTCCGGGTTGGTGGGTGCTCCAGCCTTGGTTGCGAAGACGTAAATGATGTCCGGCTCGGTTTCGTCCGGCAGGTACATCATCGGGGTGACATACTCCCGCCGGCTTTTGCGGCCGCGGTGATGCACCAGAACTATCGGAGCGCCCTCGAAGGTCCCGCCAACCCTGCCCTCATTCGCTCGGAACTCCGCGATGGTCTTCGCGTTCCAGTCGAGTGGGTCGCTCATTGTTGGACTCCTGTCGTTCACGATCCCGGGGCAGGGGCGCTGGGACCAGGTGATGGAAGGCCAGGCGGCCGTCGTTCCCGGCGGCCCACTGCCAGGCTTGCCGACAGGCAGGTGAGGAGGCGTCACCGGATCATGGTGATTCACATCGCGGCGGCGCTCGCCGAACGCGCCAAAGCGCGCCTGGACCCAATCTGACCTCTAGCTGTACTTGACCAGTCCTGAAGGAGACTTCCGGTCTACGGTCAGCGACTGGTCAGATTCCGCTCGCATCCTGGGGCTATGGAAGCTGCAGGAACGCCGGGGCGGCTGCTGGTCGTGGACGACGAGAAGACGATTCTGGAACTGCTGTCAGGATCGCTGCGCCTTGCGGGGTTCGAGGTGACCACGGCGGCAAGCGGCACCGATGCGGTGCGCGCCGCCGCGTCGCGCAGGCCGGACCTGGTCCTGCTGGATGTGATGATGCCAGACGGGGACGGGTTCGAGGCGCTTCGCCGGATGCGTTCCGCGGGCATCGAGGTTCCCGTGATCTTCCTGACCGCCCGGGACGAGGAGCCCGACCGCGTCAACGGCTTCGACCTGGGCGCGGACGACTACGTCACCAAGCCGTTCAGCCTGAACGAGCTGCTCGGCCGGATTCGGGCGGTGCTGAGGCGCACCCGGCCGGGCGATCCCGGTTCCCGGCTGTGCGTCGCCGACCTCGAGCTGGACGAGGATGCGCACGAGGTCAAGCGGGCCGGGGCCGCGGTCGGCCTGACGCCAACCGAGTACCGGCTGCTGCGGTTCCTGATGCTGAACGCCGGCCGAGTCGTCAGCAAGGACCAGATCCTGGATCACGTCTGGGAAGGCGACCCCGCCCGCGACGGCAACGTGGTCGAGCCGTGCGTCAGCTACCTGCGGCGCAAGGTTGACCAGGGACAGCAGCTCAGGCTGATTCACACGGTCCGCGGTTTCGGCTACGTGCTGCGGATCCCGCCCTCGTGACGGGCAAGGCCGTGAGATCGGGCCGGTGGCGGGCTGCCGTGCAGGGTGCGTCGCTGCGCACCCGGGTGATGGCGGCCGCGGCGCTGCTGGTCGCCATCACGTCTTTGGTGACCGCGGTCCTCAGCACCACGCTGCTGCGCAGTTACCTGCTTTCCCGATCAGACGCTCAGCTCCAGGACTTCGCGAAGGTCGCCAGCCGCATCGTCCAGCGGCAGCAGCTGCAGCCCGATGCGCACAGCCGTCCCCAGACGCTGCCCACGCAGTTCCTGGTCGAAGTGATCGGCGCCAACGGCAAGATTCAGGTGCCGGGCGGACCGCTGGGCTCGGCCAAAGCGCTGCCGCTATCCGCAGCGCAGCTCCGCGACACCGGAACGCCGTTCACAGCCACGTCCGCCGGTACAGCGGGAGGCTCCTGGCGGGTTCTGGTACAGCGGCTGTCCGGCGGAGGCCATCTGGTTATCGCCTACAGTCTCGGCAACCTCAACAGCACGGTCACCCGCCTGGAGGTGGCCGACGCGCTCGCCGGCGCCGTCGCCGTCATCCTGCTGGCCGGGATCGGCCTGCCGCTCATGCGTGCCAGCCTGGCGCCGCTGGCACGGATCGAGGCGGAGGCGGAGGCGATCGCGGGCGGCGACCTGTCCCGGCGCATCGACCATCCGGCCGGGAACACCGAGGTCGGGCGGCTGGCCCAGGCCCTGGATGTGATGCTGGCCAGCATCGAGACCGCGTACTTGGCGCGAGCGGACGGTGAAGGGCGGGCGCTGCGCTCGGAGGAGCGAATGCGGCGTTTTGTCGCTGATGCCAGCCATGAGCTGCGTACCCCGCTGACTTCCGTGCGCGGGCTGGCCGAGTACGGCATGCAGCAGGGCGACGCGGCCACCAGGGAGGAACTGCTGCGGCTGATGAGCCAGATCACCGGCGAGGCCGACCGCATGAGCCGGCTGGTAGCGGACCTCCTGCTGCTGGCCCGCTTCGATACCGGGCGCCCGCTGGACCGGCGACCCGCGGACCTGGCCAGCCTCGCGGCCGAAGCCGTCCAGCGGGCCCGCGTCATAGACCCCGGGCGGCCGATCACGATAGAGGCAGCCGACCCGGTGATCGTCGACGGGGACGAGGAACGGCTTCGGCAGGTCATCGACAACCTGATCGGCAACGCACTCCGGCACACCCCAAGCGGCTCCCCGGTGGCGGTGACCGTGACCGGCGGCGCCAGCCACGCGGATCTCACCGTCACCGACCATGGTCCCGGCATGACGGAGGAGCAGGCATCGCGCGTGTTCGAGCGGTTCTACCGCACCGACGACGCCCGGACCCGGGAACGCGGCGGCGCCGGCCTCGGCCTGGCCATCGCGGCCTCACTGGCGGCGGCCCACGGCGGCGAGATCACCGTCGACACCGCGCCTGGCCAGGGCGCCGCCTTCCACCTGCGCCTGCCGCAGGCATATACCTTGCAGGGAACCGCAACCGAATCGCAAGGTCAGTTCCGCTAACAGCGGCCGGCCCGGTAATCCATTTGCGTTGAGGTCGCCGGATCCGCATCTGAAGCGACGGCCGTCGGCAACAGCCTTGCCGGACCGGAGAACCTCAGCGGCTCTGAGCGCTTTCGCGGACCTTGCTGTCGGCGCCTTGGCTTTTGCTTGCGGGCTATTTGCTGACACCTTGCCCGTTATCCAGCGTCGCAGAATCCCCCGGCCACCATCCGGCCTTTTCCACAGAGTTTCCAGCGGGGCTTGCAATAACTGAGATTAATAGCCACTGCAACAGGAGATGAACAGATGTTTTCCAGCAAGCGCACCAGGATTATCGCGGCCGGGACGGCGGCCATCGTCATCGGCGGAGGTTCCTACGGAATCGTCGCCGCCACTTCCAGCAGCGCCTCGACCACGTCCGCCAGCAGCAGCCCAGCGGGTCATTTCGGGTCCGGCGGAGGCTCCAATGCCCGGTCCGGGCCGGGCGCGGGAGGGTCAGCCGGCACGGTCAGCAGCGTGTCCTCCTCCGGCTTCACGCTGTCGACCTCGGGAGGTCAGAAGGTCACCGTCAAGGAGGCCTCCACAACCACATATGAGATGGGGACAAGCCCCGCCTCAGCTAGCGCGGTCACGACTGGTGAAACCGTCCTGGTGCTGGGGACGACGGACAGCACAACGATCACGGCCAGCGAAGTGATAGCGCAGCCTGTCAGCACCGGCGGATCGTCTCCGGGCGGCCAGGTGATTCCCTACAGCCAGGGCCAGAAGGGCTCCTCCGAGTCGGTCGGCCAGATCCCGTCGGACTACAAGCAAGGCTCGGGGACGATCGTCAGCGGCACCACCGCGGATAAGGCGATCGAAGCGGCCCTGGCCGCCTATCCGGGTGGCGTCGTCGACCGGGTCGTAGCAATCGGAAACGGCGATTACGAAGTCCACTACATCGGCGTCAACTGGCCGCACCACATCTTCGTCAACCAGGACTTCCAGGTAATCGGCGCCAATGACTAGCGCGATAGCCGTACCCGTCTGACCAGGCGCCAGCGTGGGCAGCGGCCTCGCCACCGCCCACGCTGCGCCGTTAGTGCGGCTGCGCGAACGCTTCCGGAGCCACCCCAGCGAGGAAGTCACGGACGGTGCGCCGGAACAGCTCGGGCTCGTCGCTGGGCGGCGAATGGCCCGACTTCTCGAAGATCACCAGCTGTGAGTCCGGGATCAGCGACGCGATGGTCTCCGACATCTCCACCGGGGTCACCCAGTCGTACCGGCCGACGGTGATCAGGGTGGGGCAGCGCACGCCCGGAAGGGCCGGCTTGACGTCGTAGACCGGCCGGTTCTTCTGGAAGCACCAGTTGTGGGTCTCGTGCCGGTAGCTCCCGTTCTCCACCCTTGCGGCGGCCCGTTCCCGGTCGTCCTCGTAGGAGTACAGCGGGGCGATCTCGGCCCAGCACGCCTTGAGATCGGCGTCGTCGCGGATGTGACCAGTCCAGTAACGCTCGAAGTTGTCCCAGTTGAGCTCGACGCGCGTCTGCTTGCGGCCGTTCTCGAACACCCGCTCCAGGTTCGAGCTGTCCGGGGACGTGTCGCGCAGGATCATCGCGCGGGTGTGCTCGGGGTAGGCGATGGCGTACTCCATCGCGATGAAGCCGCCGTACGATCCCCCGGCCACGATGACCTGGTCGACACCCACCCACTGGCGCACCCCGTCCAGGTCAGCGGCCCACTGCGCGTGGCTGAACGGCGGCTTGCCCTCGCTGATGCCGCAGCCGCGGGCGTCGTAGACGACGATCCGGAACACGTCCGCCAGCCAGCCGAAACTCGCCTTGGGCTCGGCCAGGGAACCGATGCCGCCGCCACCGTGGTGCACGATGATGACCGGGGCTCCGTCGGGACCCAGCACCTCGACGTTCAGGCTGTTGTCGTTGATCTCTACGAACACCCGGACTCCTCCTCTGCGACGTTTCCTCCGATCACATTGTGTATGTCCTGGTCGGAGCCGTCACGGGCGGCCCCGGCCGGTCCTCAGCCCGCCCCGCCAGGCTGAATACTTGGCAGGTGTCCTTCTGGGCAGTTCCCGTTCGTCGTCTGGTTGCAAAGCGCCAGACCCCGATCATCGGCTACGTCTACGGAAGCGAGACTGAGATGAAGTACATCATGATCATCGCCGGGAACACCCAGCACAGCAGCGACGGCGTCGCGGCGCCGGATGCCCTCGCGTTCATGCAGCGCGAGATCCCCAAGTGGATCGGGGAGATGAACGCCCGCGGGGTGCGGCTGTTCGGCCGGGAGCTGGACCTGCCCAACACGGCCGCTACGGTGCGCGTGCGCGACGGCGAGACGCTGGTGACCGACGGCCCGTTCGCGGAGACCAAGGAGTTCATGGCCGGTTTCGACCTGCTCGAATGCTCCGGCCTCGACGAGGCGGTCGAGGTGACGGCCAAGAGCCCGATCACCCGGTTCCACCGGATAGAGGTCCGGCCCTTCATGGACGGGCTGCAGGTCGGCGAGAAGGCCTTCGCGTTCGGGCACGGAGACGACGGCGACTCCAAGCCGTACCTGCTGACGATGTGGATGGGCGGAACCCCGGCGGCGCCCGTCGACGATCAGGCGCTGATGGACGAGGGCGAGGCCTGGAAGCAGGACGTGGAGGCGCGCGGCCTGCAGATCCTGGGGAACGCGCTGCAGGGCCCGGAGACCGCCAGGACGATCACCGCGCGCGGCGGGGAGACGCTGATCAGCGACGGGCCGTTCACCGAGACCAAGGAGTTCATCGCCGGCATCGACGTCATCAGCTGCGCCGACCGCCAGCAGGCGATCGACCTTGCCGCCGCGCATCCGATCGCCCGGTACCACGCGATCGAGGTCCGCCCGTTCTACATCCCCTGACCCGGGAGCGGCCCTGCACCGGATGCCTTCCAGCAACCCAGGGGACAACGCCAGGACAACGGCCCCCCACGTTGCCGTGATGGACTGTGACCGGAAGGGAAGCCCACCGAGGGGCAGGACCGTGCGGATCGTCCAGTTTTCCGACACCCATATCTCACATCTCGGCGGGACCCCGAGCGAGAACATGTCGCTCCTGGTCGACTT
>Ga0209333_1000069_pt1 | contig 56257 bp, 50 predicted proteins | sample BlaSpr_A8_OM2_O3_FD_187982 | JGI IMG/M metagenome (GOLD analysis project Ga0209333, IMG submission 187982) | Forest soil microbial communities from Thunder Bay, Ontario, Canada - Black Spruce, Ontario site 2_A8_OM2_O3 (SPAdes) (version 2) | ecosystem: Environmental > Terrestrial > Soil > Boreal... | reverse complement strand
GGCTCGAGAACGGCGCCGTATGGATCGGCCCGCAGATACCCGGGGAATCCACCGAGATCACCGATGACGCCGGGGTCGTCTGGCCGATCTGCCGGCGGCTGGACGGGACGCGGTCGCGGGAGGTGCTCGTCCAGGAGGTCTTCGCGGAGCAGTCGCCCGGAGCGGAGACAACGGCCGGGGAGATCGGCGAGATTATCGACTTCTTCATCGCTTCGGGCTGGGTGCTGGACACGGCGGCTCCGGTTCCGTCCGAGCTGTCTGACCGCGAGATCGAGCGATACCAGCGCAATGCTCAGTTCTTCAGCTCCATCGACCTGCGGCCGGAGACCACCGGATACGGCCTGCAGGCCCGGCTCAAGGCGGCCAGAGTTGCGGTGCTCGGGCTTGGCGGCGTCGGCAGCGCTGCCGCGGCGAGCTTGACCGGCTGTGGCATCGGGTCGCTGCACTGCCTCGACCATGACACCGTCGAGCTGTCGAATCTCAACCGGCAGCTTCTGTACACCGAGCGCGACATTGGCCGGAGCAAAGTTGAGGCGGGCGTGGAGCACCTGCGCTCCCGCAACAGCGACATCGCCATTACCGGTGCGCAGACCCGGCTCGACGGGCCCGATGACATCATGCGGGCGGTGAAGGACTGTGACGCCTTCCTGCTCTGCGCCGACCAGCCGGGCCAGCCCGGCGAGGAGATGGAGGAGTGGGCCAACGCGGCCGCGTACGCCTGCGGGGTCCCGTGGCTGACAACCGCGTACTCGGGCCCCAAGTACTCGCTGGCGTGCTTCATCCCCGGCCGGACGGTGTGCTTCTGGTGCCTGTACGCGCAGCACCGGCAGGAGCAGCGGTCGATGGGGATCCGGGTCGACCCCGAGTACCTCGTGCGGCGCGACGAGACCGATAACCCGGTCATCGCGCCTACGGCGCAGATCGCGGGGCATTTCATGGCGATGGAGACCGTCCGGCTCCTGCTCGGGATGACGGTGCCGACCGCCGGGCGCGAACTGCACCGTTACGTCGTGGACTACGACGAGCAGTATTACCTGGAGGCCCAGCCCCGGCCCGACTGCCCGGTCGGATGCGGCGCGTTGATGCGCCCATGACGGCCGTCCGGGCCGGCGACGACAGCCGTATCCAGCTGCACGACCTTGCCTCGCGTCAGGATGGCCAGGAATGGATCGTGGGCCGGGCGGCGACCGGGGAATTCGTGTGCCTGCCCGCCGAGGCGATGACGTTTCTCGGCGTACTGCGCGCCGGCGGGACGGTCGCCGCCGCGAAACGGCGGACGGACCTGGCCCACGACGCTGACGTCGACGCGCTCGACTTCGTCAGCGACCTGATCGGGCTGGGTTTCGTCGCCGCGGTGGACGGCGAGCGGATCGCCGAGGAACAGCCCAGGCCGCCCAGCCTGCCGTGGCTTCGGCCGGGGCACGTGTCGTGGCTGCTGCGTACGCCGGTCCTGGTGGCGGTGGCGGCTTTCATCGCCGCGGGAATCACGGTGGCCGCGGTATCCGGGTCCTTCCCCGGATACTCCGCCTTCTTCGCGCTGCCCGAGCCCGGGCTCAACTGCCTGCTCGCCGCCGTCATCTCCATGGCGATCGTCGCGTTGCACGAGTTCAGCCATCTCGCGGCGGCGCGCGCCGCTGCCGTGGACGGCTGGCTCGGCTGGGGCACCCGGCTCTGCTTCCTGGTCGCGCAGACCAGCGTTCCGGGCCTGTGGCTGGCCAGCCGGGGCGTGCGGCTCCGCGTCTTCCTGGCCGGGATGACCTGTGACCTGGTGATCTTTTCCGCGTGCTCGATGGGGATGGCGTCCACCCCGGCGGCGGGCACGACTCACCGCATCCTCGCGCTAGTGAGCCTGATCGCTCTGCTAGGCGTCCTGGAGCAGTTCCTGTTCTACATGCGCACCGACGTCTACCTCGTCGTCCAGGAGCTGGCCGGCTGCAAGAACCTGTTCGGCGACGCGACCGAGTACCTGCGCTATCTCGCCGGGCGGCTCGCACGCCGCTCGGCGCCGGTCCGGCCCAGCCCGCTGGCCGACCTCCCGCCTGCGGAGCGCCGGCCGGTGCGGCTCTACGCCGCCGTCGTGCTGGCCGGCTGCGCGGCCACGGTGCCGGTGATCGCGTTCTACGGGGCCCCGGTCGAGATCGGCGTCTACGTGCGCGCGGTGCACGAGTTCACCCGCGGCGTGTCCTCATCGCGGGTCACCCTGGTCGCCGACGCAGCCGCGGTGCTGAGCGTATCCCTGTTGCTGCAGGCGCTGCTGGTGCGCACCATGCTCCGTACCTACCGCCCGCACCTGCGCCGCCTGCTGCAGCCGGTCATCCGACCAGCTCGGCGTCGCCGGTGAACGCGGCCCACATCGCCGCGTAAGCGCCGTCGGCCGCCAGCAGCTCGTCGTGGGTCCCGGACTCGGCGACCTGGCCCCCCTCGACCACGATGATCCGGTCGGCCCGGGACGCCGTGGTCAGCCGGTGCGCAACCACCAGCGTGGTGCGCCGCGCCGCGAGCTGCTCGGTCGCCCGGTTCACCGCGGCCTCGGCGGCCAGGTCGAGCGCGGCGGTCGCCTCGTCGAGCAGCAGGATCGCGGGGTCGACCAGGTAGGCGCGGGCGAGCGCGATCAGCTGCCGCTGCCCGGCCGACAGGTTCCGGCCTCGTTCCGACACTTCATGCATGAAGCCTCCCGGGAGCCTCGCGATCATCTCGATCGCACCCACCCCCCGCGCTGCGGCCTCGACCTCGGCATCCGTCGCGTCCGGGCGGCCATAAGCGATCGCGTCCCTGATCGTGCCCGGGAACAGGTACGGCTCCTGCGGTACCACGCCGAGCTGCTGCCGGTAGCCGGCCAGGTCAAACTCGCGGACATCCAGCCCGTCCACGAGCAGGCCGCCCGAGGTCACGTCGTAGTACCGGGCGACGAGCTTGACCATGGTGGACTTGCCGGCCCCGGTCTGCCCGACCAGCGCCACCGTCTCACCGGGCGCCACGGTCAGGTTCACGCCAGAGAGCGCGTCTTTCGGCTGGCCGGGGTACCTGAAGTGCACGTCACGGAACTCGATCTTGCCGCGCAGGCGGCCGGGGAACCGTGGGTGCGCCGCCTCCGGCGTGCTGGTCGGCCGGCGCAGCAGGTCCTTGATCCGCCGCAGGCCGACAGCGGCCTGGTTGTAACCGTCGAAGACCTGGGACAGCTGCTGGACAGGGGAGAACAGCAGGTCGATGTAGAGCACGTAGGCGATCAGGCCGCCCGCGGTCAGCACCTTGTCGTGTACCTCGCCCGCGGCCACGAAGAGGATCAGCGCCCCGGCGACCGTGGACAGCAGCTGCACGAACGGGAAGTACATCGCGATGAAGCGCTGCGCCCGCAGCCGGGACCGGCGGTAGCCGTCGCTCAGCGCGGCAAAGTGCTCCTGGTTCCGCCCTTCGCGGCGGTAGGCCTGCGCGGTCCGCAGCCCGGCGACGTTCTCCTGCAAGTCGGCGTTGACGATGCTGACCTTCTCGCGGGCATCGCTGTAGGCCTTAGAGGACTTCGCGCGGAACACCAGCGTGGCGGCGACCAGCACCGGGATGATCGTCAGCAGGGTGAGGCCCAGCCGCAGATTGATGACCAGCAGCGCGATCAGCACGCCGAAGAACGTCAGCAGCGCGTTGACCATGGTGATCAGCCCGGTCTGCAGGAACGTGTCCATGGCGTCCACGTCCGTCGTCATCCGGGTCATGATCCGGCCGGACATCTCGCGCTCGTAGAAGTCGAGGCCGAGCCGCTGCAGGTGGGAGAAGATCTTCACGCGGAGCGTGTAGAGCATCCGCTCGCCGTTGCGGCCCACCACGTTCGTCTGGATCACGTTGATGACCCAGTCGGCGCTGACGATGGCGAGGCCGATCAGCGAGACGACGACGATGGGACGGAACTCCTTCGCGAGGATGCCGTTGTCAACGCCTCCGCGCACCAGAAGCGGCATGAAAATGCTGGCCACGGCGTCGAGGCCGTCGAGGACCAGGCCGACGAACAGCGCCAGCGCGATCGGCCGCAGCAGCCTGCGCAGCGTGAAGTGCGGGTCACCGGCGCGGGCCTCGGTGCGGCTGACATGGGGCAGCTCGTTCGCCGGCGGCAGCGCGTCGACCTTGGCCAGCAATTCGGGCGTCGGCGGTATCCCCGCGAGCATGCCCCCGCCGGCGCTGCTGCGTCCCCCGCGGGCGGCGGCGCCCAGGCCACGGCCGATCGCGGCGCCGGACGCGCCGGCCAGCCGGCTGCCGTTCGCGGTCGCCCCGTGGCCGGACCCGTTCGCGTTCTCGGCCGCCGGCCAGAGGCTGGGGGTCACGCCGCCGGAGGCCGGCTCCCGCCTGGGATCGCCCCGGCCGGCATTCTGGTGATACGCGAGTTCACCGGCGTCGATGCCCTCGGCATCGTCGCCCGGCCCAGCCAGCAGCAGCCGGTACAGCGGACAGCGCGCGGTCAGCTCCTCGTGCGTGCCCTCGTCGACCAGCCGCCCCTCGTCCAGGACTGCGATGCGGTCGGCCAGCTGCAGCGTGGAGCGGCGGTGCGCGATGAGCAGCGTGGTGCGCCCGGCCATGACCTTGTGCAAGGTGGCGTGGATCTGGGCCTCGACCGCCGCGTCGATCGCCGATGTGGCGTCGTCGAGGATCAGGATGGCCGGGTCGGTGATCAGCGCCCTGGCGAGCGAGACGCGCTGGCGCTGGCCGCCGGACAGCGTCAGGCCCTGCTCGCCGATCACGGTGTCGTAGCCGTCCGGCAGGCTGGAAATGAACTCATCCGCCTCGGCTGCCCTGGCCGCGGCGACAATCTGCTCCCGCGTTGCGTCGGGCCGGCCGTAGGCGATGTTGGCGCGGATCGTGTCGGAGAACAGGAAGCTGTCCTCCATCACCAGGCCGATCGAGGCGCGAAGCGAGTCCAGCGTCAGATCCCGGACATCGTGCCCGCCGACCCGGATCGCGCCGCCCCTGACGTCGTAGAAGCGGGGCAGCAGCAGGGAGATCGTGGACTTTCCCGACCCCGAGGTGCCGACGACGGCCAGCGTCTCGCCGGGCCTAACGCGCAGCGTCAAGCCCCGAAGCACCGGCTGGGACGGCACGTAGCCGAAGGTCACGTCGTCCAGCTCGACGTCGGGTGTTCCCGGCGGCAGTACCACCGCGCCGGGCTTCTCGGTGACGACCGGCCTTGAGTCGATCACCTCGTACACCCGGATCACGCTGGCCCGCGCCTCCTGGCCAATCGTGATCAGGCTGGACAGTGCGCGGACGGGCGCGACCATCTGCCCGATGTAGAGGGAGAAGGCGAGGAAGACCCCGATCTTGATATCGCCGTGCAGGGCGAGCCAGCCGCCCAGCGCGAGAACACCGACCTGGCCGAACATCGGGACGGCCCCCAGGGCCGGGTTGTACCGCGCCGTCAGCCGGACGACGCGCACGCGGGCGGCGTACAGCACCCGGGCGACGCCCTCCAGCCGCTCGATCTCCTGCTCCTCCTGCCCGAAGCCCTTGACCACGCGCACGCCGGTCACCGCGCCGTCGACGACGCCGGCGACCTCGGACTCCTTCTGCTGTGCGTCCCAGCTGGCGGGGAAGAGCTTGCGCCGCGAGGCGATCGCGATCAGCCAGAGCGCGGGCGCGATCGCCAGGGCGACGAGGGTGAGCACGGGCGACAGGTAGGCCATGATGGCGATCGACAGCACGAACAGCAGGGCGTTGCCGAGCAGCATCGGCACCATGCTGAGCAGGCTCTGGACCATGTTGAGGTCGGAGATGGAGCGGCTGACGATCTGGCCGGTGTGCAGCTGGTCCTGGCGTGCCCCGTCGAGCTGCTCCAGCGATGCGAAGAGCTCGGTGCGCATGTCGTGCTGGACGTCAAGCGACAGCTGCCCGCCGCGGTAGCGGCGGGTGTAGACACCGGCGAAGCTGAGCAGCCCGGCCACGATGAGCACAGAGGCGCCCAGCCATATCGGCTCGTGGTGCGCGATGATCGCGCTGTCCACGATCCACGCCATGATCAGCGGGATCGTGGCCTGGACGAGGGTAGCCACAAGCGACCCGCCCAGCGCCGCGATCTCCAGTCCGGGGTGCCGCCAGCAGTAGCCGGCCAGCCGTCGCAGCCAGCCCGCGCCGGTGCCACTCCCGGCCGGCGCCCCGCTCGCGGCCCTGCCGCGCGCGGGCGCCCTCATGCCGATCCCCGGCCAGTGGTGCGCTGTGCAGCCGACGGCGCGGCGAGAGCGGGAGGTGGCGTCGCGCCATGCCTGGCCCGCCGGATCTCGTCCATCGCCTCGTTGAGCGCGTCGAGCGCGTGCAGGACCGTCTCAGGCGTGCTGGCCTGGGCGAGCACCTGGTCCAGCCACCGGCCGTACGCGGCGTCCGCGCGCTGGACGGCGGCGTGGCCGGATTCGGTCAGGCAGAGCCGGACCACGCGCCGGTCACCGGGCTCGGTTTCGCGCCTCGCGTACCCGGCGGCGACGAGCCCGTCGGCGATGGCGGTCAGGGTCGGCTTGGCGACCGCCAGCCGCTCGGCCAGCTTGGCGGACCGCTCGCCGCCGGCGCCCGCGAGCTTCAGGATGCGGTACTGCTGCGGGGTCAGGTCCGTGTCGACCCGCTCCAGCGCGCGGAACAGCCGCAGCAGGATCATCACCACCCGGGATGCCCGCTCCTCGTCCTGGCCGTCACTCACCGTGCATGCTCCCGTCGGTCCGGCTTTAAGGTACGTCAGTCTTACAATTCGCTAGCCTAATAAATTCCCGGCCGAGTCGCACAGTGCCCGGCTGGGTACGTTCCGTGAGCAACCGGCTTGTCGTGGCAACGAGAGCCGATACGACGGGGGACGTGATTCGAGCTCGTGCAATCGCTGCAGCCTGAGGATCCTCAGCAGATTGGCAGATACCAGCTGCTTGCCAGGCTCGGCAGCGGCGGCATGGGCCGGGTGTACCTCGGCCGGTCGCCCGGCGGCCGGCTGGTCGCCATCAAGCTGATCCGCCCGGAACTCGCCGACAACGCGGACTTCCGCAGACGGTTCGCCCGCGAGGTGACCGCGGCCAAGACCGTCGGCGGGATGTACACGGCCACGGTCGTGGACGCGGACCCGGAGGCCACGGCGCCCTGGCTGGTCACCGCGTACATCGACGGCTCGTCGCTGGCGGACGTCGTGGCCACGCACGGCCCGCTTCCGGCCGGATCGGTGCTGCAGCTCGCGGCCGCCCTGGCCGAGGGCCTGTGCGCCATCCACGCCGCCGGGCTGGTGCACCGCGATCTCAAGCCGACGAACGTGCTGCTGGCCGGGGACGGGCCGCGGATCATCGATTTCGGCATATCCCGGGCGATGGATGCGACCGGCATGACCATGACCGGCCTGGTGGTCGGGTCGCCCGGGTTCATGTCCCCGGAGCAGGCCGAGGGGCGCGAGGTGGGGGCGCCGAGCGACGTCTTCAGCCTCGGCGCTCTGCTGGCCTTCAGCGCCACCGGCGAGGGGCCGTTCGGCGAGGGCAGTACGCCCGCGCTGATCTATCGCGTGGTGCATGGAGCGCCGGACACCTCCCGGCTGCCCGAGCAGGTGCGGCCGCTGGTCGAGCGCTGCCTCAGCAAGGATCCGCAGCAGCGGCCCACGTCCGAGCAGATTCTCGACGAGCTCGGCGGTGCGCAGCCGAGTGCGGACTGGCTGCCCTGGCCGGTTGCTGGCGCGACGCCGGGTGGCGGCCTGCCGCCCGAGATCGCCGGGCTTTCCGCTGCACGCGGGATTTCCATGCCGACGCCCACCGAGTCTGCCGGCCCGCGCCGTGGCGGGGTGACGCCGGACCCGGCGACGATCGATTCCGGTGCTGGCGCCGGTTCCGGTGCTGATTCTGGTACTGGTTCCCGTTCCGGTGCTGCTGGTGGTGGTGGTGGTGGTGGTGCTGTCGCCGCTGCTGCTGGCGGCGCCGCTGTTGCCGGTGCCGGGCCGGCGGCCAGCGGCGGGTCGTCCGGCAGTGGCCGGCCGCCCGACGGCACCTGGCCCGAACCGCCGCCCGGCGACCAGGACAAGGCAACATCATCTGGCCGTGGCCGGCGGTGGCTGCTGGTGGCCGTAGTGATCCTCGCCGTGGCCGCAGCCACGGGCGGCGGCGCTGCCGCCGTCCTGGCCCTTACCCACGACAAGACGCCATCGCTCACACCGAGCAACCAGCAAGCTCCAGTCACGTCCACGCCAACGACCGGGAGGTCGGGGGCCGGGGGAGGCGGCGCCTCGACCTCGACGTCCAGGGGCGGTGGACGGCCAACGCGGTCCCCGTCCCCCTCGCCCTCTCCGTCACCTTCGCCGTCCCCGAGTCCGTCGCCATCGCCATCGACCTCGCCGACCGCGACGCCGACTCCGACGCATTCATCGCCTACAACCGCCCCGACCACGGCGCCAGCGCCTACGGCTCCCGCCTCCCCCTAGACGGTCCCCGTCCGCCTCACTCAGCCGGGCGCTCGATCGATGTACCAAGCGGCCAAGAACGCACCTATCCGTTCATTCATGCGGGCGGAGGGCAGCCCCGCCGGCACTTCACTCCTGACCGGAGGTGTCGGCATAGCGGGGGAGCTTCGAAATCGGGTTGTGCCGCCGCACTGGAACGCCTTAACGTCGCCGGAATGTACTCGGATGCAGCGGCCCGCGTTCGGCAGCACCTGGAGGCACTCGGCGCCGTAGGCGAGATCAGGGTGCTCGCCGGGCCGGTGCCGACGGCCGCCGCCGCAGCCGCGGCCCTCGGCTGCGACGTAGGTGCGATCGCGAACAGCCTCATCTTCGAGGCGGATGGCGCACCGCTCTTGGTCGTGGCCAGCGGCGCGCACCGGGTGCACCCGGTGCGGCTCGCGCGGCGGATCGGGACCGGCAAGATCCGGCGCGCCGATCCGGGCTTTGTGCTCGCCCAAACCGGCCAGGCGGTTGGCGGCGTCGCGCCCGTCGGTCATCCCACGCCGGTGCGCACAGTGGTGGACCAGGCCCTGGCCGCCTACCCGGTCGTGTGGGCGGGCGGCGGCGACGAGTACACGATGTTCGCCACCACCTTCGACGAGCTCGTGAAGATCACCGGCGGGACCCCCGCCGACGTCGACTGACCCCTGCGCCGAAAGAGTTGCCGCTGCGACCCTGTGTGAGGGCGGCGGGCTAGCGGGCTGAGTCGGGGGTCGGCCTCATCGTGGCGGCGTAGACCAGAACGACGAACAGCAGGAACGTGATGATGTGCACGGTCGTGCAGTCCAGGCAGAGGTTGCCGATCTGGATGACCTCCGCGTAGATCAGGTAGAGCACGAAGCCGATGCCGGTGATGATCCCGACGAGCCGGGCCCACCAGACCGCGGCGATTCCCGAGCGCCAGGCCCATGGTGTGTTGATCGCGGTCATGAAGACGTAGAAGGCCAGGCCGAGCACGGCTACCGGGAAGACGTTGAAGACCATCGACTCAGGGCTCGTCGTGACCTTGGCGCAGTCGATGTATCCCTTGTTCGAGCAGACCAGGATGTTTGTCGAGGTGTAGTGCGCGATCGTCATGTAGATGGACATGCCGAGCCCGGCCAGGGACAAGACCAGAGAGGTCCACTGCAGCCACGCAGGCGCGCTGAACGGTATGTCTGCTTTGCTGGCCGCGGCCTGAGCGGCCGGTGCGCCGCCGCGGCCCTGGGCCTGGGTGACGCTCGGTCGTCCCTGGCCGGCCCGCCCGTTCTGTGCCCGCCCGTTCTGTGCCCGGCTGGCCTGTGCCCGCCCGTTCTGACTCCGGCTGTTCTGGCCGCGGTCGGCCTGCTGGGTGCTGCCGCGGCTGCCGGAGTTGGCCGGGCCAGGGCGAGTGGCTGTGCCGCCGCTCTTTCCCTGGCGGGACGCGGACCGGTTCCGCTTCTGGCTGGCCATCAGAGGTGGGCTCTCGCTGCGACGACCCCGGATGCGGTGCAGACGTTGCCGGGCTTGCCGCCCGTCATCTTGCAGATCGCCGCGGTCATGAGGTTCGCTGCGCCGAGGGCGTTCTGTGCGACCTTGCTGCTCGGGTCGTGCAGGGCCGAGGCGACCTGTGCCCAGGACATGCCCGCCAAAATCCCCGGGTCGTAGGTCGGGTCTTTGAGTATGTACTTGTTGCCGAAGTCGATGAACGGGTAGCCGACGCCCTCTGCCGACGAGTCGTACTTCTGCCAGAGCGCCTGCTGCGCGGACGTCGTCGCCTGCAGCGCCCCTCGGCTATCGTTCTCGTTCTCGACCGGGGTGAACGTCAGGTACGGGCTGGTGTAGTTGGACTTGTAGAAGGTGAGCGTCGGTGTGTTCGGGTCTGTGTCCGTGCTGGATGAGTGGATGCCACGGAACGGCGTGGTGAAGTGGCCGAACCGGCTGAGCGCGACCGCTATGGCCCAGCGCTCCGCGGCGCAGTACGGGCAGAACTCGGCACCGATGAAGAGCATCTCCGGCTTGCCGTTGCTCGTCAGCGCGGTGTTCGAGACTGCCTCGAGCGGCGATGGGTTGTAGCTCAGGATCGAGCCGATGCCGACGGTGTCGAGGGTGCTGGCGGGAACGCCCTTGATGTCGTTCTGCACGCTGGCCGGCAGGACCGTGCCGGTCACGCCACCGGAACTGGTGCTTGGCGAGTTGTTGCTGGACAGCTTGATCACGACGAAGGCGACCACGATCACGATCACCAGGACGACGGCGCCTCCCGTCCACAGCGCACGCCTGCGAACCTCGGCGCGCCGGGCCGCAGCCCGCTGAGCCGCGATTTTCTCCTTGGCGTTCTGCTGCTTGATCCTGGTTGCCTTGCCCATGCCCGCCTCTGCCTCACACGTCCGGATATCGCTAACCCGACAACGGCGCACGCCGGAGTTCGGTTCGCGCCGCCCCGCTCAGGCAGGCCCGCGCGTAGAGGCGGCCCGCTCGAACGCCCGCCCGACACTATGCTAAGGCGCGTCAGGACGCAGGGTTACCCCTCCAACGCAAGCGTATCTACCTGAGTGCGGGCTGAAAGAACTCTCTCAGAGAACTTGCCGTGCCCCTGTCGTGGTTTCTTGCGGCGCGCAAGTGGCGGTAGCTATGGTCGGACGATGGTGGCAATCCCTGGAAAGCAGAGAGGCCTTCGCTTCGGCGGCCTTCTCGTAATTACCTGCATCGTGCTCGCTGCAGCAGCCTGCAGCAGCTCCTCCTCGAGTACCCCGGCAAAGGCGAAGGTCACGGGCACGGTGAACGTCGCGGCCGCGTCCTCCCTCTCCTACCTCAGCGAGAAGGTGATCAGCCCGAGCTTCACGAAGGCAGAGGGCTACAAGTACACCGGTACCTACAACGCGTCCGGCGACCTGGAGTCGGACATCGCCTCCGGCGAGATCACCCCGAACGTGTTCGAGAGCGTGGGTGGCGACAACATCATGCCGCTCGAGCCCAAGTTCACGAAGTGGTATGTCCAGTACGCTGGAAACTCGATGGTTCTCGCCTACAACCCGAACAGCAAATACGCCAGCCAGTTCAAGGCCTTCGCCGATGGGTCGAAGCCGCTGAGCGGGCTGTTCACGCTGCTGGAGACGCCCGGCCTCAAGCTCGGCCGGACCGACCCCAACATCGACCCGCAGGGCCGGGACTTCATCTACATGCTCGAACTCGCCCAGTCCTATTACCACCTGCCGTCAGACACGGTCTCCAAGATCCTGGGCACCACGGACTTCGGCACCCCCACGTCGTCGCAGATCTTCGCTGAGTCCTCGCTGGACGCGACGCTGCAGTCGGGCCAGCTCGACGCCTCGAGCGCGTTCCTCACTCAGGCGATCGAGCTGCACCTGGACTACATCCCGCTGCCGTCCGCGATCAACCTCGGCGACGTGGCACTGGCCACGCAGTACGCCAAGGCGACGGTCACGGTCACGAGCAACGGCCAGAAGTCGACCAAGTCCGGGTCGCCGCAGTGGATCGACATCACGATCATCGGCAAGCCGACACCGGCCGCGATCGCGTTCGTCAAGTACACGCTTTCGCCGGCCGGCCTGGCGCTGTACAAGACGGGCGGTTTCAGGCTGGCCACGCCGGTGGTGACTGGTGATAGCAGCGCGATACCGGCCGCGATAAAGAGTGAGCTGGGCAGCTAGCCCGGCGGCGGCCGCTGGCGGCGCCGTCCGGGGGGACGACCCCTCCGGGCGGCGGCGTCAGCCGAGCCCATCCTCCTCGGCGGCCCTGCGCCGGGTTCGCTCCGTGTCCGGGCTGGCATCGGTTCTCGGCGCACTGGTTATCTGGCTGGCTCTGCTCGGCCCGGTGATCGCACTGCTGACGCATCTGTCCGGCAGCGCCATCGCCAGCGCGCTCACCGGGCCAGGCGACCTCGACCCGCTGTACACCTCGCTGGCGTCCGGGGCCGTGACGCTGGCAGTGCTGCTCGTGTTCTGCACCCCGCTCGCCTACATGATGGCCCGCGGGACGCTGCCGTTCCCGCGGGTGTGGGAGGCGGGCGTGCTGTGCAGCCTGCTGCTCCCGCCGCTGGTGATTGGCCTACTGCTGATCTTCATGGTCGGCCCGTACACCCCGCTGGGGGAGCTGCTCAACGCCACCCCATGGCACCTGTCCGCGACCAACACCTTCCTGGCCCTGGTGATCGCCGAGGTCTACGAGTCCGCGCCGTATTACGTGGTCGGCGCGCAGGCCGCGTTCGCCGACGTCGACCCCAGGATGGAGGAGCAGGCCGCGCTGCTCGGCGACCGGCCGCGCCGGGTGTTCCGCCGGGTGACGCTGCCGCTCGCGGCTCCGGGCCTCGGCGTGGCGCTGTCCGTGGCGTGGGCCCGTGCCATGGGAGCGTTCGGCGCCGTGATCATCATCGCCTACCATCCGTATGGCCTGCCGCTGCAGATCTACGTCACGCTGCAGGAGACCGGCCTGGCTTCCGCGCTGCCGTATGCCCTGGTCCTGCTCGTGGTCGCGCTGCCACTGCCGCTTGCCGCCTTCACCTGGAGCGCTCATGCTCGACGCCGACGTCGAGGTTGACCGCAGGGAGTTCACGGTGCGTGCCCAGCTGCGGGTCGCGCCGGGGGAGCGGCTGGCGCTGTTCGGGCCTTCGGGCGCGGGCAAGACCACGCTGCTGGAGGTGATCGCCGGGCTGGTGCGGCCGGCCCGGGGGCGGGTGCAGCTCGGCGGGCGGGTACTGACCTCGACCGAGCACCCCAAGACTTTTGTCCCGCCGTGGCAGCGGCGGGTGGGCCTGCTCCGCCAGGATCCGGGCCTGTTCCCGCACCTGTCCGTGCGCGGCAACCTTTGCTATGGGCCCGGGGCCGATCCCGGGCGCGAGCTGGCGCAGGTTGCCGACGCGCTGGGGATCTCGGCGCTGCTGCCGGCGATGCCGGTCGCGCTGTCCGGCGGCCAGGCGCACCGGGTCGCGCTCGGGCGGCTGCTGCTTGCGCACTGCGACGCGCTGCTGCTCGACGAGCCCTATGCCGGCCTGGACGCGAGCCTGCGCCGGTCGCTCACCGAGCTGGTGGCCGAGCTGGTCGACGCCAGGGAGGTGCCCGCGATGCTCGTCGCGCACGAGCTGGCCGAGGCGCAGGCGTTCGCGCACCGGCTGGCCATCCTCGACCACGGGCAGCTGCTGCAGGTCGGCGCCCCCGATGAGGTGGTGCTGCGGCCGGCCTCGCGCCGGGTCGCCGAGCTGGTGGGCTACCTGGGGTTCGTGCCGGCGGCTGGGCCGGAGGGCACCGTTGCAGGCGTCCATCCGGAGCGGGTGACGAGCGGAGCCCACGACGAGCGCGGGGTGGTGTTGACCGGTACGGTTACCGGATGCAGGCCGTCGGGTGCCGGCTGGGAGGCCGACCTGGCGGTCGACGGCACGACGATCACCTGCCGGCTGCCGGAACGGCCCGCCGAGGTGGGTGGCGAGCTGGTCGTCACGGTGGTCGACCCGCCCTCGTTCGGGCCGGACGGCGCCGCGGTCGCCCGGCCGGGCGGGTCGTACCTCCCGAGCGGCCCTTCGAACCCAGAGCAGGTGGGGCGTTGACCGATCAGGGTGCGGGCGGCAGCGGAACGGTGCTGCGGCTAGCCCGTCAGGCCCGCGGCTTCTCACAGCAGCAGCTGGCCGGCATGGCCGGGGTATCCCGCCAAGCGGTCTCGGCGGTGGAGTCCGGCCTGTCCGATCCGTCGCTGCGGGTGGCGCTGGCGCTCGCCCGCGCCCTGGGCATGACCGTCGAGGAGGTGTTCGGGCCCGCCATCCCGGCTTCGGCGGTGACCGCCCGCCCGGTGGCGCCGATCGACGACGAGACCGCCAGGGTCGCGCTCGCCCCGATGGGTGATGAGTTCGTGGCGCTCCCGCTGTCCGGCTCCTCGGTCAGCAGAGCCGGGTTCCTGCCGGCCGGCGGTCTCGCGTTCGGCACCGACGGCGACGGGGCGCACATGGTGCAGCCGATCGGGCTGCCCAGGCCGACGCTGCTGGTAGCCGGGTGCGATCCGGCGATGCCGCTTCTCGAGACCCCGCTGGGCCTGCTGGACCCGCCGGTCGGCCTGAGCTGGTGGGCGTGCCCGAGCACGGAAGCGCTCCGGCTGGCTGCCGACGGCCTGGTGCACGTCGCCGGCGTGCACCTGCGCGGGCGCTCGGGCGATTACAACACCGGCCCGGCCGGGGAACTGCTGCCACGGGGCGCCGAGGTGATCGGGTTCTGCTCCTGGCGGGAGGGGCTGGTGCTGCGGCCGGACCTCGCCGACGGCATCGCCGGCCTCGGCGACGTGGCCCGCCGGGGGCTGCGCCTGGTCAACCGGGAGCCGGGCTCCGAGGCGCGCAGCGTGCTCGACCGCGAGCTGGCCACGCTGAACATCGACGCCCGCGACCTGCCCGGCTACGGCACCCGGGCGACCGGGCACCTGCAGGTGGCCGCGGCCATCACCGCCGGGCTTGCGGACGTCGGCGTGGCCAGCGAGCCCGCGGCCCTCGCCCACGGCCTCGCCTTCATCCCGCTCGCCGCCGAGCGTTTTGACCTGGTGATCCCGGCCGACCTGACCGGTTCCCGCGAGGTGCAGGGCCTGATCAAGGTGCTGTCCTCGCGCTGGCTGCTCGACCAGCTGGCGAGCCTGCCCGGGTACGATCCCGCACGGTGCGGTGAGCACGTCGCGACGCTGCCGCCCCGCGACACCGCGGGTTTAGCGGCAGCGAGGGCTAACTGAGCCGCCGCGCCATCCGCAGCCGGGTGCAGTGCCTGACCGACATGCGGCCGTCCGGGAATCGCTCAATGGCAATATCACCTATCTGCGATAGCAGCAGATCACGGTCGGCCGCTGGCATCCGGCCCACGTAGGACTTGCTCCGCTCGTAGGTCAGCCACTCGCCGATGCTCAGCGTCCGAGTCCACGGAACCTCGGTCTCGGTGCCGGATTCGAAGAGGCCGATCTCCTCGATGCGCTCGTCGGCCCAGCGGGCGTCACGGTTGCGCCGGTCGTAGCCGGGGCAGGCGGACTCCAGGAGGCTCTGATAGGCATCGAACCACTCCTCGCCGTCGGCCCACTCCTGGTTCCACCATGCCGCCCAGAATCCGCCCGGCCGCAGCACCCGCGCGATCTCGCGCGGCGCGTTGTCGCACGAAAACCAGTGCCAGGACTGTGCAAAGCAGGCGAGATCAATGCAGCCGTCGCGCAACGGCGCCGCGTTCGCGTCGGCGAGCAGGAAGCACGCCTCGGGGCTGTGCTCCCGCGCCTTGCGGAGCATCCTCTCCGCTATGTCGACGGCCACGATCCGCCCTCCCCGCGCGGCGAGCTGCCGGGTGGCGATTCCCGTTCCCGCGCCACCTTCCAGCACCCGCTTGCCCGCCAGCGGGCCTGCGGCGTTCTCCAGCGCCTGGTAGACGCCATCGGGGTAGGACGGCCTCGCGGCGTCGTAGTCCTCGGCCAGCGGGTCGAACTGCGATCTCGCCATCTGCGCAGAGACCTCCTCATGCTTCCGGTTCCTTCATGCTTCCGGTTCTTTCATCCTGCCGTCTCGTCGGCACCCGCCAGACGGCAGGCGGCAAGGGATTCTGCTGAGGGCAACGAAGCTACGCCGAGGATGAACAGGGCTCGGCGGCCGGGCGCGAGTGCGGCAAGGTGTCTGACATGAAGCTGCTAGTGCTGGGCGGGACCCACCATGTCGGACGGGCGGTGGTCGAGACGGCCCTGGCGCGGGGGGACGACGTCACCACGCTGAACCGCGGGCTCACCGGGCACCAGCCGCAAGGCGCGCGTGCCCTGCAAGCCGACCGGACGGACTCTACATCGCTGCGTGCCGCGCTCGGCGACGAGTCCTGGGACGCGGTGATCGACACCTGGAGCGGCGCGCCCGCTGTGGTCGGTGACGCGGCCGCGCTGCTGGCCGGCCGGGCCGGGCACTACGGTTACGTGTCGAGCGTGTCGGTATACGCCGACCCTGTCCCCCGGGGATCCGACGAGAGCGCGCCGACGGTGGCCGCGGACGCGGCCAGTACCGACGGCACCGACTACCAGGCGGCCAAGCGCGGCGGCGAGCTCGCGGCGGCAGCGGCGTTCGGCGACCGGGCGCTGCTGGCCAGGGCCGGCCTCATCCTCGGGCCGTACGAGATCGTCGGGCGGATGCCGTGGTGGCTGCGGCGGATGGAACGCGGCGGCGACGTGCTGGCCCCGGGCCCGGCGGACATGCCGCTGCAGTACATCGACTGCCGCGACCTCGCCGCGTGGATGCTCAGCGCCGCCGACCGCGGCCTCGGCGGTGCGTTCAACACCGTGAGCCGGCGCGGCCAGGCAACGATGGGCAGCCTGCTGGAGGCCGCCAGGGACGTGACCGGATCCCACGCCAGGCTGGTCTGGGCCCCGCCCGACGTGATCGAGGCGGCGGGCATCCAGCCGTGGATCGAGCTGCCGGTCTGGGTGCCGCCGGACGGGGAGGACGCGAGCGTGCACGACATCGACGTCTCGGCCGTCTACGGGGCCGGCCTGGCCTGTCGGCCGGTCGAGGAGACCGTCGCCGACACGTGGAAGTGGCTGCAGGACGAGAACTGGCAGCCCACGTCGCGGCCCGGGCGCCCGCAGCACGGCCTCAGCCCGGATGCCGAGCAGAAGGTCCTGGCCAGCCTGGCCGGCTAGCGGCGGCCGAGCGATCTTGGCGTGTTCACCTTGTCCGGGGCGACCTTGAGGATCACGCGCCCCTGCGGGCCGACCGGGGGCTGGTAATCGGTGCCGACGTATTTGCGGGACAGCTTGTCGATGTGCTCCCGCGCCTCGCTGCCGTCCACGGTGGCGACCACCCGGCCGCGCACCTCAGACCAGTCCCAGGGGTCGCTGTCGGAGTGAATCAGCACGGTGATCCTTGGGTCCCTGCGGACGTTCTTGGCACGCTGGCGCTGCGGCTCGGTGTTCACGAGCAGGTGCTCGCCATCGGTGTCCACCCAGGTCAGCAGCGCCTGCGGCTGGCCGTCGGGCATCAGGGTCACCACGGTGGCCAGATTCTTGCCGCGGGCCAGCCGCACGGTGTCCTCGTCGAGTGGCATCTTCTCTCCTCGGCTGGTCAGTGGCCAAACACGGGAATGATCAAGCCTCGGGCGATCGTGTGGAACCGGAGGTTGAACCCGGCGACGGCGGGGGAGACGTCGGAGTCGATCCCCAGCTTTTCGGTGTCGAGCGCGTGCACCGCGAACACGTACCGGTGTGCCGGGTCGCCAGCTGGCGGGGCCGCGCCGCCGAAGTCCTTGGTGCCGTAGTCGTTCCTGACCGAGAACGCGCCCTCCGGCAGGCCGGGACCGCCTTCGCTGCCCGCGCCCGCCGGCAGCTTGGTGACGGACACCGGTATGTCGATGACCAGCCAGTGCCAGAACCCCGATCCGGTCGGGGCGTCGGGGTCGTAGGCGGTTACCGCGAAACTCTTGGTTTCCGGGGGGAACCCGTGCCAGCGCAGCTGCGGTGAGATGTTCTGGCCGGTCATCCCGAACGAGTTGTACACCTGGGCGTCGCCCATCTGCTCGCCATGGCTGACGTCGTCGCTCTCCACCGTGAACGACGGCACCTCGGGGTGGAAGTCGTAAGGCAGCGGGGCCCGTTCGGTCATTGCTTCTCCTCATTCCTGTAACGACGTCGGCGATGCCAACGCTACTCATTGGTGCGGGGCTATCGCTCGCCACCCTGAAGCATCCGGGTAACCGCTACGGTGGACCGCAGTAATCGCGGCAGTGAAGGGGTCAGCACAGGCGTGAGGGTGACTCGGGGGTCATCGGCGTTGGTGCGGCGCGGACTGGTGGAACGAGCGTCACCGGCGTGGCTGCGGCGCCGACTGGTGGCGCGGGGGTCGTCGGCGTCGGTGTGGCACGGAGTGCGGCGCGGACTGCTTGCCGCGATGCTGGCCGGCGCGACGCTCATCCCCGGCTACGCCTCGGGCTCCGCTTCGCCCCCGTGCCCGGCCCGGGGCTGCGCGCACCAGGGCACGGTTCGCTGGACCCGCGGGTTGACCGGGTCATGGATAGCCGAGGGCGGGATCGCGGGCACCGTGCCCGCCGCCGGGCAGGCGTATGTCTCGGCCGGCCCGCAGGTGGCCGCCGTTGGCTACGGCATGAACGTCTACGCGTTCGACGAGGCGACCGGGCGGCCGCTCTGGACGTCGCCGCTGGCCGGGTTCCCGGCCGGGGCGTCGATCGTCTCGGTCCGGTCCTGGCAGCGGGTGGTGACCGCGGGGGTGGATTTCACCGATCCCCGGACCGATAGCACCGTCCGCAACGAGGTGGTCCTGTCCGGCCAGACCGGCCAGCGGCTGCGCGGCTATCCCGCGACGGCCTACGGCGGTGCGGTCGCGGCAGACCACGCGCACACCGTGATCGTCGGCAACACGTCGGTGACGAGCTACGACAACGCCTCCGGCAAGCCGCTCTGGCGCAGGTCGACCGGGACGGTACCGCAGGCATGGCGGGTGGACGGCGGCACCCTGCTGGTCACGATTGCCGCCGGCGGCTACCTGGGCACCGCGCCGGTCACCGCGCTGCGCCGGATCAACCTCGCCACCGGCGCCGAACGGCTGATCCGCCCTCCGCACGGCTCGTTTGACGGCACGCTCAGCGCGGCGCTCGACGGCGTGGCGCTGTTCTCGGGCAGCGCCGGGCTCAGCGCGTACAGCCAGGCGACCGGGGGGCTGCTGTGGTATCGGCGCGGCGCGGTGTTGCAGGGTGAGGACCTGGTCAGAAACGTTCTCTACGTGTCAAAGGGATCCGGCTTGACCGGCCTGAACCCGCGCACCGGCGCCGCTGTCAGGGGAACGTTGGTCCCGGCGGCGTCAAGCTTCTACGGGGTCAGGGCCGGCGTGGTGCTGGGACTCGACACCGGGTCAGGCGGCGACGCCTGGGGTTATGACGTCGCGCAGCGCCGTGTCGTCTGGACCACGCCGTCGCTGCCGTGGCCGCACTACTTCGTCGACCTGTCCGGTATCGGCGGCAGCGCGGACCCGTCGAGCAGCATGGTCCTGCTGGCCGAGTGCGCCGGGCTCGGAGCCCCGGTGAGCGCGGGCACGACAGCAGGAAACGAGCAGGTGTGCCTGCGACCGGAACTGGTGGCGATCAGCCGCTGACCCGCGGTCGGCTCATCGGCCGAGAATCGCCGGGCCGGTGAGCGGGGTGCAGAACCTCGACCGGGAGACGATCTGCGCTGTGCTAACCATGGCCCGCGTCGCCGGGCACCGGCTCCCGTTCGGGAACCAGGCCCCGACCAGGACCGCGCCCGCAACAAAGGCCAGCGCGACCGGGAAGAACAGCGCCGTGCGCAGCCTGGCCCGGCTCGGCGCGCCGAACCAGCGGCCGAACGCCACCAGTCGGTAGCGAATCCGGAGCAAGAATATTGCCGCTTTGGCGCGAATTTCTTCAATGCGAGGCATTTGCTCGTCACGTGTCAGCCGCGTGAAGATAGAGAAGAGAGATGCAAGACGCGGATCCGATCCGCGCAAGGCATTCTCGATCCTTTCCAGGATTTTGCGCTGGCTGGCGGGAAGGCCCATCGAGACCTCCGATCTGGACCGTGCTTTCCCCAGCCACAACCTAGCAGGGAGCTGCCCGTGCTGTGGGCCCCGGCCGGACGCTGTGAGCTAGCCCACAGTCGCTCCGCGTCAGCCCGCCTGCGACCGGCGCGCGCGGTATGCCGCGACGTGCAGCCGGTTGCCGCAGGTCCGGCTGTCGCAGTACCTCCGGGACCGGTTGCGGGACAGGTCAACGAAGACGTCCCGGCAGGTCGGCGACGCGCACGCGCGCACCCGCTGGCTCTCGCCGGAGACCACGAGCTCGGCGAGGCCCATGGCAAGGTGCGCGGCGATCCGGTCCGCCATGGGTGCGGTTGATCGGGACACGTGGATGTGCGGACCACGGCCATCGTGCGCGACGATCTGCGGTACCGCCCCGGTCTCCGCGAGCAGCGCGTTCAGCATGCCGATCGCGGCCTCGTCGTCGCCGGCCTCGCAGCTGATCGCGATCGCGTCCAGCCGGGCGCGGTGCCCGCGCAGCCGCGGCGCGTCCCTCGGCACGGCCGGGTCCCCGTGGAAGCCGTAGCGATCGCCGAACGCCTGGACGTCCGCGACGTCGCGGAGGCCCTCCCCATCCGCGGAACGGCCGGTGTTGATCAGCTCCGCGCACGCCTCGAGCGCTTCCAGGAGGTCAGCACCAAAACCGCTTTGACTCCTGTCAGATCGCTCCCGTAGGGTTGACATCATGTCAGCACCATACGCGGGTACGGTCATTACAGGCAACGACGCTGGAACGTTCGCCGACCGCAGTCCGCTCCTGCTGGCCGGCCTGGGAGCGGCCAGTATTTCGGCGTCGGGGGTGCTGATCAAGCTCGCCGATACCGGCCCAGCTACCGCGGCGTTCTACCGCTGCCTGCTCGCGCTGCCGCTGCTGATCGCGCTGGCCGTGCTGGAGCAGCGCAAGCGCGGGCCGCGGCCCGCGGCCGCCCGCCGTGGTGCCTTCGCCGCCGGGCTGTTCCTGGCCGTCGACCTGGTGCTGTGGAACCACGCGATCGCCGAGGTCGGGGCGGGCGTGGCGACAGTGCTCGGCAACCTGCAGGTCCTGTTCGTCGCGTTCGCCGCCTGGGCGCTGTTCGGGGAACGCCCCGAGCGACGGTTCCTCATCTTCCTGCCGGTTGTGATGGTCGGCGTCGTGCTGGTGTCCGGAATGGTCGGTGGCGACGGAGGCGGCACCCATCCGCTGGCCGGGGTCGAGTACGGGCTCGGCACCTCGGTCGCGTACGCGGTGTTCCTGCTGATCCTGCGCCGGTCGTCGGCCAGCACCCCGCACGTGGCCGGCCCGCTCTCCGAGGTCACCACGGGCGCCGCGCTCGGCGCGCTGCTGCTCGGCCTGGTCTTCGGCGGTCTGCAGCTGCGGATCGGCTGGCCGTCGTTCGGATGGCTGCTGCTGCTGGCGCTGCTCAGCCAGACGCTGGGCTGGCTGCTGATCACCTCCTCGCTGCCCAGGCTGCCGGCCGCGATCGCGTCGCTGATCCTGCTGCTGCAGCCGGCCGCCGCGATGCTGCTGGCATACCTGGTGCTCGCCGAGCAGCCGACCCTGATCCAGATCGCCGGAGCGGTGGTGGTCTGCACCGGCGTGCTCGCGATCAGCCTGACCACGTCGCAGCGGCCCACCCGCCCGGCCGAAGCGCCAGCTTTGCCCCGGAACCCGGTTGCCGCAGCCGATCGCGGGTAAGCCCACCGCAGCGGCCATGACCGGCATCGAGAGGAGGCGTCGTGGCTACGGATAAGCAGAAGGCAGCAGCCCGGGAGAACATCGCCAAGGCGCGTGAGGTGCAGTCCGAACGGGCCCACGGCGAGGATGTGCCCCGCAGCGAGGAGGGCCTGAGCACCGCGGAAAAGGACCGGCTGCCCACGGAGGAGTTCGCGTTCCCCGACGAGCGCAAGGAGCCGCTGACCGACGCCCGCCACGTGCGCAACGCGATCGCCCGGTTCGACCAGGTCGAGGGCGTGAGCGACGCGGAGCGGGACAAGGCGTGGCAGCGGATCCTGGCCGCCGCCAAGCGCTACGACGTCGACGTCTCCGAATCCAGCTGGCGCGACCTGGCCCACGGCGGCAACGACAGCAAGTAGCCGCCGCCCGGCCGGCTACTGGTGGTAGTCGGCCAGGAACCGGGCCAGCCGCCCGATCGCGTCGTCCAGCACCTCGACCGGGGCCAGGAACACCAGCCGGAGGTGGTCGGCGGTGGGCAGGTTGAAGCCGGTGCCGTGGGTGACCAGTAGGTGCTGCTGCTCGAGCAGGTCGATGACCATCCGCTCGTCATCGGCGATCTTGTGCACGTCCGGGTCGAGCCGCGGGAACAGGTACAGCGCCCCGGCCGGCTTGACGCAGTCCACGCCCGGGATCGCGCTCATCGCCGTCCATGCGTGATCGCGCTGCTCGCGGAGGCGCCCGCCGGGCTGCAGCAGCGGCTCGATGCTCTGCTTGCCGCCGAGCGCGGGCACGATCGCGTACTGCGCCGGGACGTTGGGGCACATCCGCATGTTGGCCAGCAGTTCCAGGCCCTCGAGGTACTCGGCGGCTTCGTCGCGCGGGCCGGAGACGACGAGCCACCCGGACCGGAAGCCGGCCAGCCGGTAGGTCTTGGACAGCCCGCCAAGCGTCAGCACCAGCAGGTCGGGGGCGAGCGCGGCCGCGCACTCGTGCACCGCGTCCTCGTACAGGATCTGGTCGTAGATCTCGTCGGTCAGCACCAGCAGCCGGTGCCGCCTGGCCAGGTCCAGCAGCCCGAGCAGCGTGTCCTTTGAGTACACCGCTCCGGTGGGGTTGTTCGGGTTGATGATCACCAGCGCCCGGGTCCGCGAGGTGATCTGCCCGGCGACGTGGCCAAGATCCGGCGCCCAGCCTTCCTGCTCGTCGCAGCGGTAGTGCACAGCGCGGCCGCCGCAGAGCCCGACCGCGCCGGTCCACAGCGGGTAGTCGGGGCTCGGGATCAGCACCTCGTCGCCGGTGTCCAGCAGCCCCTGCAGCGCCATCACGATCAGCTCGGACACGCCGTTGCCGAGGAACACGTCGTCCGGGCCGACCCCGGTGACGCCCTTGCGCTCGAACGACTCGGCCACCGCCAGCCGCGCGGGGTAGATCCCCCTGGCGTCGCTGTACCCCTGGGCGTCGCGGATGCTGTGCACCACGTCGCGAAGCACGGCCTCGGGCGCGTTGAGGCCAAATGGCGCCGGGTTGCCCAGGTTGAGCTTGAGAATCTGGTGCCCGTCAGCCTCGAGCTGGCGAGCCCGGCGCAGTACCGGCCCGCGGATGTCATAGCGAACGTCTCGAAGCCTATTGGCCTGCTGCACCATGGCCCCGCACCTTTCCATTGGTCTCAGGGCCCGTCGTGCCGTCATTGGCCGCACGCGCCGAAACGCTGCCCGGAAGACTACTTAACGGTGCTGCCGACCGTACCGCAAACCGATTGCGGAGCCGCCCCGCCCCGTGGAGACCCCAGTGTTGCTTAGATCACACTCTGTGAAGTGCCTGTTGCGCAACGCCCGCCCAACCCGGGCCCGCCGCGCCCCGTCGGCAGGGTGGCCAGTTTCGGAGGGGCGTGGCTGTTTTCGGCACCTGTCCGGATCTCCCTCCGTGCACATTTACTTCGTTCGGTAACCACATTTCGGACATATAGCTACCGAAAATGACTGAAGCGAAGGAAAAGTTGGGCTCGCAAGCCTTCGTATCAACGGATCCGCCAACTTTGTCAGCCATCTGATTGAATAGCCGCACGACCACACCAGCGCGGGAGGGCGAGATGAGCGTGTTTACCGAGGCCGAGCTTGACTACCTGGCTTCGCAGCGGCTGGGGCGGCTGGCCACGGTGGCGCCGAGCGGGATGCTGCAGAACAACCCGGTCGGCTTCGCTGTGGACGCGGCGGCGGGAACGATCGACATCGGCGGGTGGAACATGGCGGCCAGCCAGAAGTTCCGCAACGTGAGCGCGAACGGGCGGGTCGCGTTCGTCGTCGACGACGTGGTGTCCGTGCAGCCGTGGGCGGTACGCGGGCTCGAGATCCGCGGCCACGCCGAGGCGCTCACCGACGCGGAGCCGCCGCAGCCGTTCATGAGCGGGGAGATAATCCGGATTCATCCGGAGCGCATCTTCGGCTGGGGCATCGAGCCGGGGCACGAGGGCAGGTACCGCCGCGACGTGGGCTGAAGTTCGGGTTATCGTTGGGCCGACCCGGCCCAAGGAGCGCACCATGCCCGATCCAGCCACCGCCACCGGCGTTGCCAGCGCGACCAACGCTGCCTACCGGGCAGCGCTCGAAGTCATCGCCGCGGCCGAGCCCGACGTGGCCGACGCCATCGTCGGCGAGCTCGATTCGCAGCGGCGTCAGCTCAAGCTCATCGCCTCGGAGAACTACGCCTCGCCCGCCGTGCTGCTGGCCATGGGCAACTGGCTGTCGGACAAGTACGCGGAGGGCACCCCTGGCCGTCGCATGTACGCGGGGTGCGAGATGGTCGACCGGGTCGAGACGCTGGCGGCCAGCCACGCCACGGCGCTGTTCGGCGCGGATCACGCCTACGTCCAGCCGCACTCGGGGATCGACGCCAACCTGGTCGCCTACTGGGCCATCCTGGCGCACCGGGTGGAGAGCCCGGCGCTGGCCGAGGTCGGCGCGAAGCACGTGAACGACCTGGAGCCCGCGGTCTGGGAGCGGCTCCGGCAGGATCTGCATGACCAGCGGATGATGGGCATGTCGCTGGACGCGGGCGGGCACCTGACTCACGGGTTCCGCCCCAACATCTCGGGGAAGCTGTTCAACCAGGCCAGCTACGGGGTCGACCCAGAGTCAGGGCTGCTGGACTACGGCGCGATCGCCGCCCAGGCGCGCGAGTTCCGGCCGCTGGTGCTGGTCGCCGGGTACTCGGCGTACCCGCGCAACCCCAACTTCGCCACGCTGGCCGAGATCGCCGCCGAGGTCGGTGCGACGTTCATGGTCGACATGGCGCACTTCGCCGGGCTGGTGGCCGGGAAGGTGCTGACCGGGGACCTCAACCCGGTCCAGCACGCCGACGTGGTGACGTCAACCACGCACAAGTCGCTGCGCGGCCCGCGCGGCGGCCTGGTGCTGTGCACCGACGAGTACGCGCCGGACGTGGACCGTGGCTGCCCGATGGTGCTCGGTGGCCCGCTGCCGAACATTATGGCCGCCAAGGCGGTCGCGCTCGCCGAAGCCAGGCAGGATTCGTTCGCCGACTACGCTTGCCGGATCGTGGACAACGCCCACGCGCTTGCCGATGGCCTGCTGCGCAGGGACGTGCGGCTGGTCACCGGCGGGACCGACAACCACCTCGTGCTGATGGACGTGGGCGCAAGCTTCGGCCTCACCGGCCGCCAGGCCGAGCAGGCGCTGCTGGACGCGGGCGTGGTCACGAACCGTAACTCGGTGCCCAGGGACGCGAACGGCGCCTGGTACACCTCGGGTGTGCGGCTCGGCACCCCGGCGCTGACCACACTCGGCTTCAACACCGGAGAGCTTGACGAGGTCGCCGACGTGATCGTGACCGCGCTGCGCGCCACGACGCCAGCCAACGCCACGGCGAAGGCCAAGTACAACCAGGATCCCGCGACCGCCGAGGCCTGCCGGGCCCGGTGCGCCGACCTGCTGTCCCGGCACCGGCTGTACCCGGAGATCGAGCTGTAGCGGACCGCCGCCGCACGGGCATGCCCGCCGAGCCGACACCATTCCGGATCGAGATTCCCCAGGCCGACGTGGCCGACCTGGGCGAGCGGCTGCGGCGCACCCGCTGGCCCGAGCCGGAGACGGTCGGCGACTGGTCGCAGGGGGTGCCGCTTGCCTACATGCAGGACCTGTGCCGGTACTGGGCCGACGGCTACGACTGGCGGGCGACCGAGGCGCGGCTGAACGGCTTGCCCCAGTTCCACACGGCGATCGACGGCGTGGCCATCCACTTCATCCATGTCCGCTCGCCGCGGCCCGGAGCGCTGCCGCTGATCATCACTCACGGCTGGCCTGGGTCGGTGATCGAGTACCTGAAGGTCATCGCGCCGCTCACCGACCCGGCCTCGCACGGAGGAGATCCGGCGGACGCCTTTGACGTGGTGCTGCCCTCGCTGCCGGGCTACGGCTTCAGCGGCCAGCCCGACCGGCCCGGGTGGGGCGTCGAGCGGATCGCCGCGGCCTGGGCAGAACTGATGGCACGGCTCGGCTACCGGCGCTACGGCGCCGCTGGCAGCGACTGGGGGACATCGGTCACGGCCAGCCTCGGCCAGCAAGACCCGGGGCATGTGGCCGGGATCCACCTGGTCCCACCCCTGGCCGGCCCGGACCCGGCTGCGGCCGGCGACCTCACCGAGACCGAGCGCGAGACACTCGCGTCGCTGCAGCGCACCGCCGAGTCGGATTCCGGCTACTCGCGGGAGCACGCCACCCGGCCGCAGACCATCGGGTACGCGCTCACCGACTCACCGGCCGCGCTGTGCGCGTGGATCATCGAGAAGTACTGGTCCTGGACCGACCACGGCGGGCATCTGGAGAACGTGCTTACCCGGGATGAACTGCTCGACAACCTCATGCTCTACTGGTTGCCGCGGACTGGCGCCTCGGCCGCGCGGCTGTACTGGGAGAGCACCAGCCGGGTGAACGAGTGGATCAGCGGGGCGGCGGCCGACCCGGTCACCGTCCCGGTCGGCTGCTCGATCTTCCCCGCGGAGTTGCAGCGGCCGTCCCGGCGGTGGGCGCAGCGGCGTTTCCCGGACATCCGCTACTGGGGTGAACCGGCCAGGGGCGGCCATTTCGCGGCCTTTGAGCAGCCGGATCTCTTCGTAAATGAGATCTGCTCGTTCTTCCGCCTGATCCGCTGATTCCGGCAGAATAGCCGCGCCAGCGAATAGGGGGACTCCGGATGCAGGATCGAACGAATCCTGCGCGGCCAGGTTGCTATGGGCTGCGCGGCCGTTGCTATTTCGCGGGCGCGGTCGCGCGGTCCATGGGGGCGTGCGTGGGTGCCGCGGGTGCGGTCGCGCGGTCCGTCGCGGCACGCGCAGGTGCCGCGATCGCGCTGGTCGGCCTCGCCGTGCTGGCCGGCGGCTGCTCGTCCGCGGCACCGCTGGCCGCGAGCAGCTCGCCGAGCGCCACCGCGACCCCCAGCGCCACCGCGGTCAGCCAGCCGACCGTCTCCCCGGGCACTGCGACCGTGCCCGCCTCGGCGTCGCCGTCCGCGAGCCCGGCCGGGGTGCCGACGCTCGGCCAGCTCGCTGGCGACTTCGCCCAGGGGCAGGGGTTAGGGCAGGTTAAGCCCGGCAAGATCTTCAACGGCGGCGACCCCAGCGGCCTGGTCACCAACGTGGTGTGGTCGTCGTGGGGCGGGGCCCAGGCCACCGCGACCGGGACCGCCGAATACGTCGGGCCGAACCAGTCGGTTGCCCAGGGCACCGAGGAATCCGCGACCGTGGTCGCCTTCGACCTGGGCAGCTGCGGCGGCAAGTACATGTACCAGGCCGTCGAATGGTACTTCCCGCAGCACGAGCAGGCCTTCAACCCGAACACATACGAGAACATCTGCACCGGCAGCTACGCCGGCACCCCTTAGCCGCCGCGTCGCTCTGGCTCGCCGTGCGGAAATCCGCTGATAATTCGGGTATATGCATATTTCGGGCCACCCCGAATCTGGCCAGCACGTCGTAACCTGGAACCAGGGATCGCCGGAACCCTGTGCTGGAGGAAACGATGCTGCCGGAACCAGGTCATGGAAGGCTTCGTGGCGAATACGGCAACATGCGAGCCTCGACAGCGGACAGGGAACGCGTAATCGACGTTCTCAAGGCGGCCTTTGCCGAAGGCAGGCTGACCCAGGACGAATGCGAGCAGCGGGTCGGGCAGGCCCTCAGCGCACGAACCTATGCCGAGCTTGCCCCCATAACCGCCGACCTGCCTGCGGGCCCGCTCGGCACCCTGGTCCCCGGCTATCAGACGCCGCCCCCATCCCGTCCGATGAACAGGCTGGCCGTCGCCTCCCTGGTGATCGGGCTGATGCCCGTCATACCGCTGCTCGCCGTTTTCACTGGGCTCATCGCGCACGGTCAGATCCAGGAACGGGGCGAGCGAGGCGCCGGTGTTGCCACGGCCGGCATGCTGCTCGGAGGCCTCGCCTCTTTGTTGTTCATCTTTTACGCTCTGCACAGATGACGGACATCGCGACCGTGGCCTGCGTGCCGGTGGGCACGTGGGCTGTGCGAGTTCAGGACTCCTTGGCGGCACTCGGCTCTGGGGCCTTGGCGCGGGCCGGTTCGCGACGGGCGATGAGGTGGACGTCGATGCCGGACGCGCCGGCCTCCTCGATAACGCGTCGTAGGATCGGCCCGCCGGCGGGATGTGCCACCAGCTGTGCTGGATGGACCCGATCACGATCTGGGTGATCTGATTCTCCCGCGCGAAGCTGACGATGGCCCGGGCCGGATCATCATCTTCTATCTCGTGCCAGCGGGCACCGAGGTCGGCCGCCAGCTGCCGCAGCCCGTCGATCGAGCGGCCGTCGCCAACCAGGCTGGGGTCGCCGGCGATGACGTGGACCACGTCCAGTTCCCCGTTCTCTCTGGACGCGATGCGGGCCGCCCGCCGCATTAGCACCTCGTTCCCTGGCGCGGCGGTGACGGCCGCCATGATGCGCTCGCAGGTTTCCCACAGGACCTGAGGCTGGTGCCGCCGGAGGTGCTCCAGGAGCTCTTCATCGGACTCGTCGGCAACGAACCGCAACGCCAGCTCCCGCAAGGCGATCAGGTTGTCGGTCCGGAAGAAGTGGGTCAGGGCCTGGGGGACCTTTTCCATCGGGTAGATGTTGCCGTGCAGCATCCGGCGGCGCAGCTGCTCCGGCGAGGAGTCGACCAGCTCGATCTGGTCGGCCTTGCGCACCACCCAGTCCGGCACCCGCTCGCGGACCTTCGCCCCGGTCATCTGTTCGACCTCATCGGCGATGCTCTCCAGGTGCTGGATGTTGACGGTCGTGATGACGTCGATTCCGGCACCGAGGATCTCCAGGACATCCTGCCAGCGCTTGTCGTGCCGGCCGGACCCCGGCGCATCCGTGTGGGCAAGCTCGTCGACCAGGGCGACCTCGGGCCGTCTTCGCAGGATCGCGTCGAGATCCATCCCCTCCAGGCGGCTTCCCCGGTAGTCGACCCCCCTGCGGGGGACGACCTCCAGGCCGTTGATCAGCGCCTCGGTGAGCGGCCGCCCGTAGGCTTCGACGAACCCGATCACGACGTCGGTGCCGCGGCTGCGCCGGCGATGTCCCTCGCTGAGCATGGCGTAGGTCTTGCCAACACCAGGGGGCCGCGCCCAGGTAGATACGGAAATGGCCGGCCGGCTCGACCTCGCTGGCGGCGTCCGCGTCCACCGCCGCGGCGTGGCTCACGCCTTCGCCGGTACCCTCGGAGCCGGTGACCATTGCCTGCTCGGTGATCTCGGCGGCCTCCCTCTGCACCGATCACCCTTGTGGGCGGGCGCCGGGCTAGCTCGATGCGGTAGGCGGGTTACAGATTGCCAGCTGGCCGCTATCCATTCCGGCAGCGCTTTCGACGGTACAACAGGGGCACGACCACGGTTCGGGCCGCTGGCCGACCTGGCAGCTACCCAGGTGGCCGTACTGGCCGCGCTGTGACAATGTGCACGCATGTCCGAAGGGTTTCAGCGATGACCAGCGGCGCTCTGCCCGGCCTCGAGGACCGGCCCGATCCGACCGCTCAGGGTTGCGCAGATGATGCGATGGAGCCGCTGGCCAACGGGGGCAGGCTGCGCACCTACCTGGGGATTGCCCCCGGGGTGGGGAAGACTTACGCGATGCTGCGGGACGCACGCGCTCAGCGGCGCTCGGGCGTCGACGCGGTCGTGGCTTACCGGGAGCGGCACGGGCGGGCAGCGACCGCTGCTCAGCTGGCCGATCTCGAAGTACTCCCTACCCGCACGGTCACCTACCGGGGCGGCAGTTTTACGGAGCTGGACGTCAACGCGGTCCTAGACCGTCGCCCGGAGCTGGCCCTGGTGGACGAACTGGCTCACGCGAACCTCCCCGGTGAGCGGCACGCGAAGCGCTGGCAGGATGTCCGCGAACTGCTCGACAACGGCATCGACGTCTATACGACCCTCAACGTCGCCAACATCGAGTCGCTGGGCGCGCTGGTCTCCCGGATCACTGGCGTGCGCCCGGCCGAACCGGTACCGGATGCGTTCGTGCGGGCTGGCGAGATCAAGCTCGTCGACCTGGCGCCTGCGGCGCTTCGCCGTCGGCTGGCCCAGGGCCTTGTTGTTCCCCAAGAGCGGGTAGATACGGCATTGTCGAGCTATTTCCGCTTCGCGAACCTCGCTGCTCTGCGGGAGCTCGCACAGCTTTGGCTGGATGACACTGTTGCCGATCCGGTCACGGCATTCCTGGCCGCCCACGGTGTCAGCGAGCCTGTGCAGGCCTCGGTCATCGTGGTCGGCTTGAAGGGGTCGCCCGCCGACGAATGGCTTATCCGCTACGCCGCCCATCTTGCCGAGCTGTCCGATGCCAGGCTCAAGGGGGTGCACGTCCGGGACATCGACAATCTCGGCCGGCCACCGAAGGCCCGGCTGGAGCAGGACCGTCGGCTGCTCAGCGAGTTGCACGGGACTTTGGCCGAGATCAGGGCCGGTGACATTGCTTCTGGGCTGATCCGGGCCGCACGCCAGGCCCGCGCCTGTCAGCTGGTGATCGGGTCGCGCCGCCGCTCGCACTGGTCGCGTCTGCTGAACGGGTCGACGGTGGCGGACCACGTGCTCCGCGAGGCTGGTGACCTGCCCGTCCAAGTCGTGAACGTCGGCCGGCCCAATAAGACCAGCGACGAGTGGCGCTCCTCACCAGCGCCTATCTCGAGACGGCGGGACCGGCGAGCGGGGCACGGTGCGCAGCGCGATTAGCCCTGGGTAAACCGCCGCGACGACCGATGAGGTCAGTCCCTTTGCGTGGCGTTGTACGGTTGTGGAGTTCGTGCGAGCGTGGCCGGGGTCAGGGAGGATACGTGCACGAATTCGGCGTTCCTGCGCTTGTCGAGATCCCTGCGTCGGCGAACCTCACGGACGTGGTATTCCGCCGGGCCGAGACGCAGCCTGATGTGGTCGTGCTGCGCAGGCGGAGCGGTGCAGGCGACTGGCAGGACGTTACGGCTGCGGGGTTCGGCGCCGAGGTGGCCGCGCTGGCCAGAGGGCTGGTCGCCGCGGGTATCGGGCCAGGCGACCGGGTCGCGCTGATGTCGCGCACCAGCTATGAGTGGACACTGATCGATTACGCCTGTTGGGCCGCGGGTGCCGTGACCGTGCCGGTATATCAGACCTCATCGGCCGAGCAGGTCGAGTGGATCCTCACCGACTCGTCCGCGTGTGCCGTCTTCGCCGAGACCAGCGCGCACGCGGAGATCGTCGGCAGCATCCGGGGCAGGCTCCCCGGCCTGGCGCGGCTGTGGATGACCGGCGAGCTGGACGCGCTGGCGTCCGGCGGCGCGCGGATCAGTGCGGAGCAGCTCGAACAGCGCCGGGCCGGGAGAACGGCCGCGGACCTGGCGACCATTGTCTATACCTCCGGCACCACCGGCCGGCCGAAGGGCTGCCAGATCACCCACGGCAACCTGCTCGCTGATGTGCGCAATGCGGTGGCGGCGCTGCCGGAGATCTTCGAGGTCGCTGGCTGTTCGACGCTGCTGTTCCTGCCGCTGGCACACGTTTTCGCGCGCATCATCCAGGTCGGCTACCTGGAGTCGGGCGCGATCCTGGGGCACTGGCCGGATATGGGCACGCTGGCCGAGGGCCTCCGCGAGTTCCACCCCACGTTCTTGCTCGCGGTGCCACGGGTATTCGAGAAGGTCTACGACGGCGCCCAGCAGCAGGCCTCAGCCAGCACCGCCAGGGCCAGGATCTTCGCCGCCGCCGCACAAACGGCCGTCGCGTGGAGCAAGGCGCGTGACGGCGCGGGCGCCGGACTGGCTTTGCGGCTGCGGCACTCCGTGTTCGACCGGCTTGTGTACCGCCGGCTGCGGGCGGCGGCAGGCGGCCGGATCCAGTACGCGATCTCCGGCGGTGCGCCGCTGGGCGAGCAGCTCGGCCATTTCTTCCGCGGCGCGGGCATCACGGTGCTGGAAGGCTTTGGCATGACCGAGACTACGGGCGCCGTGACGGTGAACAGGCCAGGCCGCAACGTGATCGGCACGGTGGGGCAGCCGCTGCCGGGCGTCACCGTCCGGATCGCGGATGATGGCGAGATCCAGATCAAGGGCCAGTGCGTCTTTGCCGGGTACTGGCGTAACGACGCCGAGACCCGCGAGGTGCTGGGCCCCGATGGCTGGCTGCGGAGCGGCGACACCGGCATCCTGAATGACGACGGCTTCCTGCGGGTGACCGGCAGGAAGAAGGAACTGATCGTAACCGCCGGCGGCATAAACGTCGCACCCTCCGTGCTTGAGGATCGACTCCGCGCGAACCCGCTGGTCAGCCAGGCCATGGTAGTCGGCGAAGGCCGCCCCTACGTCGCTTGCCTGGTGACCCTGGACCCCGGGGGACTGGAGCTGTGGAAGAAGCGGCACGGCCGGCTCGCCGACGCAACCCCACGCGACCTCGCCGACGATCCGGAGCTCATAGCCGAGATCCAGCGTGCCGTGGACGACGCGAACAAGGCGGTGTCCCGCGCGGAGTCGATCCGAAGGTTCCGGGTTCTTCCCGTGGACTTCACCGAGGCCTCCGGTCAGCTCACGCCGTCGCTCAAGGTGCGCAGGGACGTGGTCGCCAAGGATTTCGCGGCGGACATCGAGGCGCTCTACAGTAAGCCGTCATCGCATTAACGTCACCGCCGCTACGCCTCCGTCGCGAGGGAACCGAACCTCGCCGGGCCGTCCGGTCGGAGCGTGAGGATAGTGACCCCGGTGCTGGTGGTGCGGCTGTCGGCGAGCCGCATCGCGGCCGCCACTGGCTCCCGCGGGAACAGCTGCTTGCCGGTGCCGAGGATCACCGGGAAGATCATCAAGCGCAGCTCATCGACCAGACCGTGCGTGATCAGCGCCTGGGCAAGCTGCCCGCTGCCGTGCACCTGCAGCTCGTTGCCCGGCCGCACCTTGAGCTTGCCCACCTCGTCGGCGAGGTCGCCGGTGACCGGCGTCGAGTTGTTCCAGTCCAGCGACGTCAGGGTGCTGGTCACCACGTACTTGGGCAGGCTGTTGAGCGGCGCGGCGATCGGGTGGTCCGGGTCGGTCACGCGCGGCCAGTAGCCGGCGAAGATCTCATAGGTTTTGCGGCCGAGCAGGAATGCCTCGGCGTTCGCGAAGCTGGCGGATACGAACTTGCCGAAGTCCTCGTCGCCGTACGGGGCAGTCCAGCCGCCGTACTCGTAGCCGGTGCCGTCCTCGTCCGGCGCGCCGGGGGACTGGTAGACGCCGTCCAGGCTCAGGAAGGTGGTGACGGTCAGTCGCATGGTGTCTCCTCTGGTGGTGTCAGTTGCTGGCGGCGGCGTTGCAGGAACGCGCGCTCCGTGTTGTTGCCCGCGAGCGCGATCGCGGCGTCGTAGGCGGCCGCCGCGTCGGCGTCTCGTTCAAGGCGGCGAAACAGGTCGGCCTGGATCGCGTGGAACAGGTAATAGCCGTCGAGCTGAAGGTCGTCGAGTTCGGCCAGCGCCACAGCGGGCCCGTCCACCTCGGCGACGGCAACCGCGCGGTTCAGCTCGGCCACCGGGCCGGGCGCGACCGCGAGGAGCTGGTCGTAGAGCTGCAGGATCTGGCGCCAGTCGGTGTCGGCAACGGTGGCCGCGTCGCTGTGCACCGCGTTGATCGCCGCCTGGATCTGGTACGGCCCCGGCTGGTTGCGGCGCAGGCAGGCCCGCACGATGGCCTGGCCTTCGGCGATCAAGGCCCGGTCCCACAGCCCGCGGTCCTGGTCGGCCATCAGCACCAGGGCCCCGTCGCTGCCGGTTCTGGCGGCGCTGCGGGACTGGATCAGCAGGACCAGCGCGAGCATGCCCATCACCTCTGGCTCGTCGGGCATCAGCTCGGCCAGCAGCCGGGCCAGCCGGATCGCTTCCGCGCACAGGTCGGCGCGGATCAGCCGGTCGCCGGAGCTCGCCGTGTACCCCTCGTTGAAGATGAGGTAGATCACGGCGAGCACCGCCCGCCGCCGGTCCGGCAGCTCGGCATCGCCGGGCACCCGGTACGGGATCCTGGCGTCGCGGATCTTCCCCTTGGCCCGGACCAGGCGCTGGGCCATCGTGGGCTCGGGTACCAGGAAGGCACGGGCGATCTCCGCGGTGGTCAGCCCACCGAGCAGCCGCAGCGTGAGCGCGACCTGGGCGGCCTGGGCGAGCGCCGGGTGGCAGCAGGTGAAGATCAGCCGGAGCCGGTCGTCGCGCACGGCTGCCTCCTCCTCCTGTGCCTGTTCGCCCGCTGAGTAGAGGAGCTGCGCCTGCGCGTGCCGGTCATCGCGGGACGCATCGCGGCGCAGCCGGTCGATCGCCCGGTTCCTGGCGGTGGTGATGATCCACCCGGCCGGGCTTGGCGGCAGCCCGGCCGTCGGCCACTTCTGGACGGCCACCGTGAACGCGTCCTGGACCGACTCTTCCGCGAGGTCGATGTCGCCGAAGACCCGGACCAGGACGGAGACGGACCTGCCGTACTCGTCACGGAACACTCGCTCGATCGCGGCTCGGTCAACGATCGGCACCTGGCGTCAGCCCTCGGGGTCCTCTTCGAACGGGCGCACCTCGACCGGGGCCCCGCACGCCGCCGCGCCGTCGGCCGCCCAGTCCAGCGCGGCGTCGAGATCGTCGGCCTTGATCACCCAGAACCCGCCGACGTACTCCTTGCCCTCGGCGAATGGGCCGTCCGTGATCAGCTTCTCGCCGGCCTCGGACCGAACCACGGTGGCGGTGCTGCGCGGGTGCAGCCCGCCGGCGAACACCCAGGCCCCGCTCTGCATCAGCCGGTCGTTGAACGCGCCCACAGCCTCGTACGTCGGCTGCAACTCCTCAGGCGACGGCGGCGGGGTTCCGTCGTCAACCAGGCACACGCTGAGCAGGTACTGCTTCATCGGTATCTCCTCTCTCCGGGGCGGCCCTTAGCATCTTGCCGGGCCTTCTACCTTTCACACGAACGGGCCACGCCGGGATCGACACGGCGGCGGAAAGAACTTCCTCCTCCGGCCGGAACGGCGGTAGCTGGTTAGATTGATCGGCGTGGACCAGCCATTTGACGCCATGCGACTGCCCGCCGCCCGCGATGTGGTCGCGCCGGACGGCTCCGACGTCCGGATTCTGCTACGGCTGGGCGGGGGCTCGATGGCGCACTTCGAGCTCGCCGGCGGCCGGACCTCCCGGGCCGTGGTGCACCGCAGTGTGGACGAGATCTGGTACGTGCTGAGCGGCCGCGGCGAGATGTGGCGCAGGCAGGCGGGCCGGCGGGGTGGGGAGGGCCGGCGGGGTGGGGAGGGCGGGGAAGAAATCGTTGCGCTGGAGCCGGGAACCTGCCTGTCCATCCCGGTGGGAACGAGCTTCCAGTTCCGGTCCCTCGGCGACGGCCCGCTTGCCGCCGTGGCGGTGACCATGCCCCCGTGGCCGGGCGAGGATGAAGCCCGCGAGGTCAGCGGGGCCTGGCCCGCGGGAGATGGAACCGCGCCGTGCTGATCCGGATGGCCACCGACCCCGGAACACCCGGGTGGCCGAACGAGGACTACGCGTGCGTCGCCCCCGCGGCCGCCGTGCTTTTGGACGGCTGCACCACCACTCCCCGCGGCGCGGACACCGGATGCGTGCACGGCGTCGCCTGGTACGCCCGCACCCTCGGCACCGACCTGCTGGCCGCGATCACCGCCGAGCCCAGGATCGCGCTGGCCAGCGCGCTGGCGACCGCGATCGGGCAGGTGCGGGACCGGCACGCCGGAACCTGCGACCTGTCGGTGCGGGCCACCCCAGCCGCCACGGTCACTGCGGTCCGCGCCGAGCCCGAGGGCATCAGCTACCTGGCACTGTCCGACTCCAGCGTGGTCGCCGACTTCGGCGACGGCCGGCCGCCACAGGTGATCACCGACCGGCACCGGGCGGCCGCCGCGGATCCGGCGGCGGCCGAGGCGGCCACGAGCGGCACCCTGCCGCTGGAAGGGCTGCGGGGCGTCGCCCTGCTCAGCGACGGCGCGACCCGCATCGACGACCTGTACCACCAGCTCGGCTGGCCCGCCATGGTCGACGTCATCAGGGAACGCGGTCCCGCCGCGCTGATCGGCCAGGTCCGGGCCGCCGAGGATGCCGACCCGGACCGCGAGCGCTGGCCCCGCTACAAGGCCAGGGACGACGCCACGATCGTCTACTGGGAGCTTGCCTGCTGAGTGAGGGCCCGAGGGCGACGTCGTATTGTGATTGATTGATGACGGATAGTGAGACCTGCCTGCCGGTGGCGTCATGCTGAGACGGTCGCCGCGGACCGGAATGAGCCTGGCGTCGCTCTGGCTGGCGCTGAAGACCGATCTGGCCTGCAACCAGGCGCCTCTTGACCGCCTGACCGTGGCCGTCTTCCGGCTCGGCCAATACGCGATCACCAAGCCTGCGCCGGTGCGGGTGGCCTGGAGCATCCTCGACCTCGTCTACACCAGGCTGCTCATCGGCGCCGAACTGCCGCCGCAGGTACGGTGCGGACCCCGGCTGACGCTGCTGCACGCGGGCCGGGGGGTCATCCTGCACCCGGACGTGCGACTCGGCGCCGACGCGCGGATCTACCACCGGGTGACCATCGGCATCCGCGGACAGGGGCCGCCGCCGGTCCTCGGCGACCGGGTATACGTCGGCAGCGGGGCAGCCATCCTCGGCCCGGTGACGGTGGGGGACGATGCCAGGATCGGCGCGGGAGCGGTCGTGACCAAGGACGTGCCGCCCGGGTTCACGGCCCGGGGCGTCCCGGCCGTCATGGTTGCTCCCGGCATGGCACGAGACGCACCGAATGCCTGACCGGCCCGGCGCCGATGGGTGGCTGGCCGTGGAGGCGGCCGCCGCCGGCCTGGCCTTCGGCTCGCTGCTGGAGTGGGCGAGCACCGCCCTGGTCGGAAGCTTCCGGCCGCTGGGTCTGGCCGATCCCTACTGGCGCGGCGTGCCCTGGCTGCGCACCGACACATCGGGCTTCGCCGCCTTCATCGTCGCGGCGGTATGCCTGCTGAGCAGCGAATACCTGCGGCTGCGGCGACGGCGCTCGGCCCCATCGGCCAGGGCAGTGCCGCCGGCCGCATCGGCCGGGCCAGTGCCGCCGGCCGCATCGGCCGGGGCAGTGCCGCCGGCTGCATCGGCCGGGGCAGTGCCGCCGCCCACGGTGCCCGGGGGAGCGGTACTGCTGGCGATGGCGGCAGCCGAGACCGTGGCGGTCCTGGCAACCGGCCTGTTCGGCTACCTGTCGGTGAACGCGGTCACGCACCCGGCCACGCAGCAGATCCAGGCGACTCACCTCCTGTCGTGGCCGACAGAGGGCACGCTGCGGGTGGTGGCGCTGCTGCTGTGCATCGTCTCCTTCGGCATGGTCCGCTACCTGCGCCCCGGGATCGTCGCCCGGCGCTAGCCGCCGGCGTCGTCCTGGCCAGGCCAGTCGCGGTAGCGCCACAGTCCCTGGATGAAGCCCAGGTCATCGCAGGCCTCCTGGACGAGCTGCAGGTATGCGTCACCCGCGCACCTGGCCTGCCGCTGGGCGAACGTGGCCCGCAGCCCCGCCGGGTAGAACAGGTGCGGCACGGCAGCCGCGGCGATGGCGAGGGCCGGGCGGCGCATGGACAGGACCAGCAGCCCCAGCACGATGACCGGCGCCGGGAAGAACACCGGGCCCGTATCCGGCCACTTGCGGTACATCATGGCCGAGCCGCGGCCATAGGCACGCCTGCGGCGCAGCGCGTCACGCAGCGACGGCGTGAAGTGGTGCCGGGCGCGCGCCCCGGGCAGGTAGACCAGGCGCTGGGCCGGGAAGGCGCGCCGCAGCCGCCAGCACAGATCCTCGTCTTCTGAGCCAAACCGGATCCGCTCGTCGAAGCCGCCGACCTCGAGGAATTCCTGCCGCCGCACCGACATGTTCGCGCCGGCGAACGACAGCACGTCCCGGCGGGCACTGTGCCGGGGCGGTGCCCACTGCCGCCGGAGGTAGGCGCGGAGCCGGTACCCCAGGCGGCTGCTCTTCGCGAGCTCCAGCTCCTGCGGTTCGAGGGGATTGTGCCGGGTGAGGTAGTCCAGCAGGAGCCCGGGCTCTCCGGCCGGCAGCAGCGGGCCGCCGGCCGCGACGACGTCGTCGCCGTAACCGGCCAGAAGCTGCTCTGCCCACCGCGGCTCGGGCTCGCAATCGTCATCGAGGAACGCCACGACCGGTGCCGAAGCCGCCTCCACGCCCGAGTTGCGCGCCGCCGATACCCCGCGGTTGTCGGGATGGCGGATCACCAGGGCGCCGTGCCAGCCGGCCACTTCGCTCGTGGCGTCGGTCGAGCCGTCGTCGACCACGATCACTTCCATGCTGGACCGGATCGTCTGCTCGCCGAGCGCGCGAAGGCAGCGGCCGACGCCGGCCGCCCCATTCAGCGAACAAAGAACGACGCTCAATCGTGCCAACGGACGCTTCCCCCGTGTCGCCGTCGTCTCAGCGGACGTTCCCCCGTGCCGCTGTCCGGGCTCATCTGAGGATACCGGCAGCCCCGCCAGCGCCATCCGCCCCACCAGCATCCGCTTAGCTATTCGATTTTCATGATCTGGGAGGACGGCGAGCAAATACACGTCTTTTTCCACCCAGATCATGAAACGCTCGCCCGTTTGGCCGCCCGCTCCCTTCGCGGACAAGTCTTAACTGGGCGGTATCGGGATAGTGGTGCAGGTGGGGGGTGTTGGGTCTTGGGGAATTTGAGTTTTAGGTTCGGGGGGGTATGGCATGGGGCGTTTTGGTTTCGGGGGGTTCGCGGGGCGTTTGGCCCCGGCGGGTCCGGATAGCTCCCGGAGAATGCTGGTTTGTTTTGATTTCGAGGGCTCGTACGGCATGCCGCACAAGGTGCCGTATGACCTGCACGCGAGCGCCCGCTCGATCCTCGATGTGCTGGCCAGATATCAGGCCAGGGCGGTCTTCTTCGTCGTCGGCCGGATGGTCGAGGAGCATCCCGGGGTCGTTCAGGAGCTTGCCGACGCCGGCCACGAGATCGGGCTGCACGGATACGACCACGACGACCTTGCCAGCTATGACCAGTACCGGCTGGACCGGCTCGGCGACGACCTGGCCAGAGCCGGATCGCTGGTGGAGCAGATCGCGGGCGCGCGGCCGCGGTGCTTCCGCGCGCCGTACCTGCTGACGCCGGAGTTCTACCGGCCGGAGGTCTCCGCGCTGCTGCGCGCCAACGGCTATCACTGGGTGTCGAACCAGGAGGTGCGGTACCCCGCCGAACTGCTCCGCCCCGACCGGTTCCCGCTGCGTGCCGCCTTTCGGCCGGGGCCGGGCATGCTACCGGGACTGGTCCGCAGCCGGCTTGCCCTAGTCCTGCTCAACGCGGGTCTCGTGGCGCGGGAGGACTTCCTCGGTTCGCCGGCCGGGCGGCTGTCCTGGCTGCTTGGCGGGCGCGCCCCGTTCGAGCGCGCCGGGCTGCTCGAGGTTCCGGTGTACGCCCCGCTCGACTGCGACCTGCTGGGCCTGCCGCGGCCGCAGGACGACACGCCGCCAGACCTGCTCGGCTACGCCCGGGCCGTGCTCCGGACCACGGCGACGGCACCGGGTGCGATGGCGATGGCCACGTTCCACGACTGGATCGTCGGCGGCGGCAACAGGCTGGTGCTCCTGGACGACGTGCTGGCCGCCGCGAGCGACGCCGGGGTGGATGTCTCCACTACCGCCGCCAGCCCGCACTGGCTGCCCGCCGTCGCGTGACCGGGCCCGGAGCCGGCCCGGCCACCGCCCGGCGCCGCCACAACGCGGCGAGGCCGGCGAGCCGGCCGGTGAAGTAGGCGGTCAGCATCGCACTGTCGACGGCGATCGCGGGCACCACCCGGTTCCACTGCGACCAGGGAGTCTCGAAGCGGCTGCGCACATGCTGCGTGCCCGCGGCGACGACGAGCGCGGCCGGCAGGGCAGCACCGGCGAGGGGCCGCCGCCGCGCCCACAGCAGCAGCCCGGCCGCGGCGGCCGCCACGAACGCGCCGGCCGCCAGGTCCGGGGTCCGCACCTGGCGGTAGGTGAGCAACTGCCGGGTCGCGCCCTTGCCACTGACGAACAGCCACCGCAGCGAGGCGCCCAGCGTCTTGCCCTCGGCATGCTGCACGAGCAGCCCGGGGACGCATCCGAGCGACAGGCCGTGCTGCCTGAGTGCGTGGTTCAGCGCGACGTCCTCTCCCTCACGGAGCGCGGGGTCGAAACCCGCGATGCTGAAGACCTCCCGCCGGTACAGCGCGTTGCTTCCGGTCACGGCCGTGGCGTGACCGACGGCTCGGGGCGCAAGCCCGAATCGCCGGTGCAGGTACGCGACGTCGCCGTCCGGCACGGCGGTGCCGCCGACCGCATCGTGGTCGCGCAGGGCTTCCCGGGCCCGCACCAGCCAGCCGGCGGGAAGAATGATGTCGCCGTCTACGGTCGCGATGAGCTCGCCGCGGGCGGCCGCAGTCCCGGTGCTCCGCGCGTAACCCCGGCCCCGGTTCTCGGGCAGGTCGATGAGCCGGACCCGCCGGTCGGCGGCGGCGATCTGGCCGACAATGCCCGCGGTGCCGTCGCTCGAGCCGTCGTTGACGACGATGATCTCGTATCTGCCGAGGCCATCTTGCGCGGCGATGGCATTCAGGGTGCGGGCAATGTTTTCCGCCTCGTTATACGCAATAACAACGAAACTGACGAAAACCCTGTCAAGCACTCCGGCCCCCAGTGTTTGTCCCGTCAGCGCCGACTATAGCTGCCCGCGGTCAGCGGCCCAGGAGGGGCCGCGAGACGTCGTTCATACCGGTCTATACAGGGCAGTAGCGACCTAAGATATAAACAGAGTGTAGCGATCGTTTACGCCGAGTGAGCACGAAAAATCTGCGGCGCAGGTAAGTTCCTGTTGCACGGGATGCGTCAGGTATTAATCGACGCGGGCGTGGCAGCGTACCCGGATTGCAGTAGCCCATACCGCCAGTGGTGAGCGGGTCGCAGGCCGTGTGGTCAGCGGGTCGCACGCGAGTGTGGTGGGCGGGTCGCAGGCCGTGTGGTGAGCGGGCCGCACGCGAGCGTGGCGAGCGGGCCGCAGGCGACTACCTCACATTGAGTAGCCGGTGCTAACCCTGCTGGGTGAGCCGGTGAGCGCCAAACGATGTCACAGTCTGTGGTGGGGCCCAGGCAAACCACAGGACACGCAGGCATTTGCCCGCGGCCAACCAGGGGGTTAGGCCGGGTCACCCCGGTCACATCGACGGCCTCCAGATTCCCTCGAGCGCCAAGTAACGCAGCGCCGAAGCTGCCCCCAAACTGCAACACCTATGGAGAGGCTGATTTTGCTATGACGCGACCGATAGTCAGGCTGAACGAGCTGGCGGAAAGAGGCCCCACACCGCTTCAGCTGCCCGGAGCGGCGCTGGATTCTCTTGATCACGCCGTGGGTTCGCTGCCGCAGCATAGGCCCACGGCGGGTGTGCGTACCGTCAAGTTGTCGATCTTGATGTGCGCGTACAACGAGGAGCAGCGCATCGGCCGGGCGATCGCGGAGATCCTGCAGACGGACTACCCCTGCGACGTCGAGCTGATCGTCGTGGACGACGGCAGCACCGACGGCACGCCGCTGCTGCTCACCCAGGTGGACGACCCGCGGGTCATCGTGTACCGGCACGTGGTCAACCTCGGCAAAGGCGCGGCGCTGCGCTCGGCCGTGAAGCTGGCGACCGGAACTCACGCCGTGCCATTCGACGCTGACCTGGAGTATTCGCCGGCAGACATCTCGAGGATGCTGGAGCCGATCCTGTCCGGCCGAAGCGAGGTCGTGTACGGGGCGCGGCTGTTCGGCTTCTACACGGTTTACCAGTCGTACCGGTACGCCAAGGGCAACCGGGTCATGACGCAGCTGGCGAACATGATCTTTGACGCCGGGCTGAGCGACCTGCACACGTGCCTCAAGCTGATTCCGCTCCCGCTGCTCAGGACGCTGCCGCTCAGCGAAACCGGGTTCGGGCTGGACACCGAGATCACCGCGCTGCTGCTGAAGCTCGGCATCCGCCCGTTTGAGATCCCGGTCTCCTACTACAGCCGTTCCCAGGCAGAGGGCAAGAAGATCCGCTGGCAGGACGCGGTCGCGTGCGTGCGGATCCTGGTGCAGGTGAAGATGTCTTTCGGTTCGCGGATGAGGGCCGCAGTGGCGCTGCGGGGCACGGGCAGGTACGCGAGTGCGGCCCTGCCAGGGGCGGACACGCATCTGACGGTCCGCGTCGGCGAATCTGCGAGCGGTGACGCTGCCATCGTCGCCGCCGCGGGGTTAGCCCGATGGCTCGATGGTGGGGCCTTGCTGGTCTGACAGCCGCCGCGGTGATGGCCGCCGGAGTCGCGCAGACGCCCGCCGGCCACTCCGCGCTGGCGAGCGCGGGCCTGTTTAACGAGCCCGCGAGCTACACGTCGCTCGCGTTCGCGGCGCCGCAGTCGTTGCCGGAGCAGCTGCAAGCGAGGCACGCGAACCTGGACGCGTCGTTCAGGATCCACAACTCCTCCGGCGGCTCGCGCAGCTACCAGTGGTCGATCACGGTCCTGCGGCATGGGCACTCCCGGCGCGTCGCTTCCGGCGCGGTCCGGGTGGAGCCCGGTTCCGCCGCCACCGTGGCCAGGCAGGTTGCGATCTCATGCGCGGGCGGGCAGCTCCGCGTGGCGGTGAACCTCAGCCGCCCCGCCGAATCCATCGACTTCTGGACGGCCTGCGCGCCAGGGAAGGGGAACCCGTGACGCGGCATCGCCACCCGGTCATCGCGTTCGTCAGCGACGCGATCTACCCGTATCACCGTGGCGGCAAGGAACTTCGCTACCACGAACTGGCCCGGCGCATGGCGGGCCGGGCCGACGTGCACGTGTACACGATGCAGTGGTGGGCCGGCCCGCGCGTGCGCACCGCTGACTCGGTCACCTTCCACGCGATCTCGCCGCTGATCCCGCTGTACACCGGGGGGCGCAGATCCATGCGCCAGGCCGTCTTGTTCGCGCTCGCCTGCCTGCGGCTGCTCGGGCGCAGGTTCGACGTGCTGGAGGCCGACCACATGCCGTACCTTCAGATCTTCGTGCTGCGCCTGGTGGCTACGCTGCGGCGCAAGCGCTTCGTGGTCACCTGGCATGAGGTCTGGGACCGGGACTACTGGCGCCAGTACCTGGGCCTGGCCGGCCTGGCCGCGTGGTTCACGCAGTGCCTGGCCATGCGCCTGCCCGACCACATCATCGCCGCTTCGCCGCAGACCGCGGACAGGCTCCGGGCGATCCTCGGCGCCCGGGCGTCGATCACGGTGGCGCCCAACGGCATCGACCTGGACGCGGTAGGCGGCTGCCGCCCCGACCCGGCGGCCACTGACCTGGTCGTGGTCAGCCGGCTGGTGGAGCACAAGCGGGTCGGCATGCTGCTGGACGCGGTTGCCCTGCTGCACGCCCAGGGCATGCCCGTGACCTGCCGCGTCATCGGCGACGGCCCGGAGCGGGCGGCGCTGCGGGCGCAGGCACGTGCGCTCGGGGTGGATCACGCGGTGGAGTTCCGCCACGACGTCGCCGAGCAGCAAGAGGTCTACGCGCTGATGAAGGCGGCGAAGGTGTTCGTGTTCCCCTCGGCGCGCGAGGGGTTCGGGATCTCGGTGCTCGAGGCCCTCGCATGCGGCCTGAACGTGGTGACGACCTCGGCTCCCGACAACCTGGCCCGACATCTGGCGGAACGGTCCGCGCACGGCGTGATCTGCGAGCCCTCCGCCCCGGCCGTCGCCGAGGCGACGCGGCGCCTGCTCACCGGTCTGGACCAGCGGCCGGGCCGGGAGCGCCCCGGCACCGATCCCTGGCTGGCCGACTACGACTGGGACACGATGACCGACCGGGTCGCCGGTGCGTTCCAGGTGGGAATCGCGGGCCGCCCGGCGGCCGCGTCCCCGGATGATCTGGCGCTGGTGCCATGACCACGAAGCTGCTTCCCGAGCTCCAGCGAAGCGCGCAGAGCCCGAGACGGCGCGCTGCCGCCCCGGCCCGCCGCGACCTCGCCGGATACGCCGCGGCCCTGGCCATCATCGCGCTCCTGGTGCCGCTGCGCGGCCTGTGGGCGGCGCAGGTGCTGCTCGTGCCGCTGCTGCTGGTCGTCCCCGGCGTGGTGCTGCTGCGCGCGCTGCGGGTCCCCGGCCGGACCGTGGCTTCGTTCCCGGTGTACGTGCCGTGTGCGTCGATCGTGGTCCTGTTCGGGTCCGGCCTTGCGGTGGACCTGGCCGGGCCGCTGGTCGGCGTCGCCGCTCCGCTGCGGACCGGGCCGCTGCTGGCCGGGCTGGAGATCACCTGCCTGACCCTGCTCGCCGCGTCCGCGCGCGCACCATCGGACGTGGCGATACCGTGGCGCTCGCTGACCGAGCGGACCCGGTACGTCTGGCCGCTGCTGGTCGCCCTTGCGGCTGCCGCCGGGGCGCTCCGGCTGAACAGCGGCCACGGCAATACGGTCGCGGCGATCGCGCTTGCGGCCTGCGCCGTCATCATCGTGGCCGGCCTGGTCTTCGCGTCGCGGCTGGACACGGCGCTGCTCGCGGTCATCCTGTACGCCGCCGAGCTGGCCACGATGTGGTCGTTCTCGCTGCGCGGCGACCTGGTCTACGGCTTCGACATCTCCACCGAGTACTACGACCTGCAGCAGGCGGTGACCCACGGGATCTGGTACACGGCGCACCGCGGCGACGCCTACGGCGCGATGCTCAGCGTCACGGTCATGCCGGCCGAACTGCACTTCCTGACCGGCCTGCCCGCGCTGCTCGTGCTCAAGCTCGTCTACCCGGTTATCGGCGCGCTGCTCCCCGTGGCCATCTTCTACCTGGCACGCCGGGTCCTGTCCGCCCGCTGGGCCTTCGCGGCCGCCGGCTTCTTCGTCATGCAGGCCTCGTTCGCGCAGGAACTCCCGGCGATCGCACGGCAGGAGATCGCGCTCGTGCTGTTCGCCGCGCTGCTCGCGGCGATGCTCGAATCCTCGGTTCGGCGGCGGCCGCGGTGGGCGCTTGTCGTTCTGCTCAGCCTGGCGATGGTCGCGGCGCACTACTCGACCACCTACGTGGCCATCACGATCATCGGCCTCGCCGTGGTGCTGCAATGGCTGGCGTCCCGGATCCGGCGTGACATCCCGGCGATAACAGGCGCGTTCGCGATCGCGTTCCTCGTGTCGCTCGCGGGTGCCTTCGTCTGGTACGGCCCGGTGACTCACTCGGCCGCGTCAGAGCTGCTGCAGCTCGGCCACTCACTGAGGGCGAACGGGCTTGACGTGCTGCCCAACCGTGCGGCCGGGCAGAGCCCGGTTGCCGCCTACCTCCAGGGCAATACCCCAACCCCGATGCCGGCCGGGCAGTACGCGCGGCTCGTGCACTCCTACTACGCCACCAGGGTCCACTACGTCACCCCGCTCCCCGATGCGGGCCTGTCCCAGTACGCGCTGCGCGGCTCGGCGCCGCCGGTTCCGCCGGTGACGTGGCCCGCCGCCAACGGCGCGCTGAATCTGGGCTCGCTGGTCGTCCAGCAGCTCGTGTACCTGCTCGGCACCGTAGGGGCCCTGCTCATGGTCGTGTGGCGCAGGACGCCGGTGCTGGCCCGCCAGGTCGGGCTGCTCGCGCTGGCCACGGTCTTCCTGCTCGGGCTGATCAGGCTGAGCGGCACCCTGGCGGACACCTACAACCAGGAACGGGCCCTGCTGCAGTCGACGGCGGTCCTCGCCGTGGCGCTGTTCTGGCTGGTGCAGCGGCTGGCCGGGCGGCGCAGGTGGCGGCAGGCCGTGGCCACGGTACTGACCGCCGGCGGGCTGACCATGATGTTCCTCACCACGAGCGGCCTGGCGGGCGTCCTGCTCGGCGGCGGGACCGGCACCAACCTGGCGAACAGCGGCGAGGACTTCGAGCGCTACTACATGACAGCACCCGAGCTGAGCTCCGCCCGGTGGCTCGGCACGTCCGTTCGCCCGGGGCAGCTCGTGTACGCCGACCGCTACGCGCAGCTTCCCCTGGACGCGGTCGCCGGGATCAACCGCGGCGTGGTCGGCGACGTGACGCCGCTGACGATCAGCCAGCACGCCTGGGTGTACGCCAGCCGGGCCAACGTCGTCGACGGGCGGGGCCGTGCCCTCTTCGACGATCACACCGTCACCTACGTGTTCCCCGCCAGGTTCCTCGACCGCAACTACGACCTCGTGTACACGGACGGCTCATCGGAGGTGTTTCATCGGTGATCTCCATCGTCATCATCAGCAAGGACGAGGCCAGCCTCGACACCACCCTCACGGACGTGACCTGCGAGGCCGCGGACCTCGGGGAGCCCTGCGAAGTGGTAGTCGTCGACGCGTCCGACGGGCGGCTTGACCACATCCGGCGGCGGCACGCCGGGCGGATCCGCTGGGCCCAGTTCCAGCAGCCGCCCGGAGTGGCCATATCCATACCGCACCAGCGCAACGCGGGCGTGTGCGCGGCCAAGGGCGAGATCATCGTGTTCACCGATGCCGGGTGCCGGCCCGATCCCGGCTGGCTGGCGGGCCTCGTCGCGCCGTTGCGGCATGGCGAGAACGTGACGTGCGGGCTGACGCTGGCGGTGCCGGGCAGTGACTCGCTGTACGACCGCGGGGCGCGGCGCGCCCTCCAGGCCCGCTACCTGGCCGAGTGCCCCACCATCAACCTGGCCTTCCACCGCGGTGCGTTCGAAGCGGTCGACGGGTTCGACGAGGAGTTCTCCTACGGCTCCGACGTCGACTTCAGCTGGCGCCTGACCGACGCCGGCTACCGGATCCACGGCGTTCCGCACGCCGTCATCCGGCATGACCTGGGAACCCGGCGCCGTCAGCTGCGCCGCTCCTACGTTTACGGCAAGGCCAGGATGCGGCTGTACCGCAAGCACCCCGGGAGGCTCCGGCACGTGCTCCGCCGCGACCCGATGGTGGTCGCCTACCCCGCGTACCTGCTCGGGGTGCCGCTGGCCATGGCCCTCCCCGCCCGGGCGGCGTTCCGCTTCGGCTGGCCCGCCGGCGTCGCGTTCCCGCTATACCTCGCGCTGTTGATCCTGCCCGCGTGGCGTAATCGCTCCGACGGGTCGGCCAGGGTGCTCACGGATCACCTCGCCTACGGGGCCGGAGCCCTCTCGGAGCTGGTCCGCCGATGAGGGTTCTGGCCCTGCCCAGGGACCCGAATCCGTACCAGGGCCTGCTGTACGGCGAGATGCGGCGGCTCGGCGTCAGCGTGCGCTACATCGGCGAGCCGACCCGGTCGCGGACGCTCAACCTGCTGCTGTTGCCACTCGAGATCCTGGCCGGGCGCATCGCCGGGGCCCGCGTCGTCCATCTGCACTGGGTATTCGCGTTCACGCTGCCCGGCGAGGGCCGCTTCCCCGTCCTGCGGCGTCTGGCCTACGCCTGGTTCCGGGTCTGGCTGCGCACCTGCCGGATGCTCCGCATGCGCCTGGTCTGGACCGCGCACAACGTGCTGCCGCATCAGCCGGTCTTCGCCGACGACGTGTCGGCGCGCCGGGCCCTGGTCGACGCGAGCGACCTGGTGCTCGCTCACTCGCAGTCCGCGCTGGCGGAACTCGCCGTCCTGGGCGCGGTGCCGCGCCGGAGCGCCGTCATCGAGCACGGCCCGCTCGCCCCGGCGCCGTCCGCCGGGGCGCTGCGGACACCCGGCTCCGGCGACGGGCCGCGCCAGTTCGTCTTCTTCGGCAAGATCGAGGAGTACAAGGGGGTCGAGGACCTGCTGGCGGCGTTCCTGGCGCTGCCCGGCGACACTCCCGCCCGGCTCACGGTGGCCGGCCAGTGCGAAGACCCGAGGCTGCGCTCCCGCCTGCACGAGCTCGCCCGGCGCGGGGGTGGCCGCATCGCGCTGCGGCTCGAGCACGTGCCCGCGGCGGAAGTCACGCCGCTGCTCAGCGCCGCCGACGCCGTCGTGCTGCCGTTCCGCCGCGTGACCACCAGCGGCAGCGCGTTGCTCGCGCTCTCGCACGGCAGGCCGCTCGTCGTGCCCGACCTGGTCGGCCTGGCCGACCTCCCGGATCAGGCCGTGCTCCGCTGCAACGGCGGCATCCCTGGGCTGGCCGGGGCCCTGGCGCGGCTGGCGCACGCCGACCGCGGGGTACTCGCCGCGATGTCCACGGCGGCCGGCGAGCACCTTTCCCAGACGACCTGGCAGGAGATCGCGGAGCGTACGGCCATCGAGATGCGGCTGGTGCTCCGCGGCGAGCGCGGCGTTGCCGCCGAGCGCAACGACCCGCCCGGCGCCGCCGCCGGGCCGGCCGGCGGGGGCACGGCCGTCGGCCGTCTGTGGTCACGTGCCCGCGCGGCCGTCAACAACATCTTCGGCAATGCGCTTTACCGCGGTTCGGCGATCCTGCTCGCGAACACCGCGGCCACAGCGGTTCTCGGCGTCGCGTTCTGGACCGTGGCGGCCCACCGCTATCCAGCCGTGTCCGTCGGCCTGTTCTCCGGTGTGACCGCCGCGGTCAGCCTGCTCGGCACGGTCGCGGCGCTCGGGCTGCCGAACGTCATGATCCGCCACGTCGCCGGGATCGAGAACCCGCTCGAGCTGGTGGCGCTGACGGTCGCGGCGATCGCGACCGTGGGCACCCTGGTGTGCCTCGGGGCCGTGCTCGTGCTCGGCCCGCACCTGCCCCAGTCGCTGCACGTTGGGCAGCACGGCGGGATGGTGGTGCTGGTGACCATCCTGGTGGTGGTCACCGCGGTCAGCAGCGTGATCGACGCCGGCCTGATCGCGATCCGGTACAGCAGCCTGGTGCTGATCAAGAACCTGCTGGGTAGCCTGGTCAAGGTCGGGGCGCTGCTGCTGCTCGCCAGGTTCGCTTCGGCCGGCCTGCTGATCGCGTTTGGCCTCGGGCTCGTGCTCTCCACCGGGGTCAGCGTGGTCGCCCTCGCCCGCCGGCTCGGCGGGCACTGGGCCGCGGCCGGGTCACTCCGCCTGCTGCGCCGTTACCTGTCGCTGACCTCGGCCAACTACCTGGCCACGGTCATGGGAATCCTCCCGCTGACGGTCGTGCCGGTCGAGGTCCTGGTGATCCGCGGCGCCGAGCAGACCGCGCGGTTCGCCGTGGCGTTCCTGATCGTCGGGTTCCTCAGCCTCATCCCGTCAACGGTGGCCCAGGTCCTGTTCGCCGAGGCCTCGCGCCGCGGGACGTCGCTGCGGGACCAGCTCGCCCGCGCGGTTCGCGGCGTGTACGCGCTGCTGCTGCCCGCCGTGATCGTCGTCGCCGCCGCCGCGCCGCTGCTGCTCAGCCTGTTCGGCGCCGCGTACGCCAGCGCCGCCACCGGATGCCTGCGCGTCCTGGCCCTGGGCACGCTGCTGACCGGCGGGACGTACCTCGTCGACTCGCTGCTGATCGCGCGCGACCGGAAGGGCGCCTACGTCTTCATCAACGGGGTCAACGCGTTCCTGGTCCTCGGCTGCGTGGCCATTCTGCTGCCGCACGGGCTCACCGCGGCCGCGGCCGGATGGGCGCTGGCCCAGGGCCTGTCCTTCCTGGTCGGGCTGGCCGTTCTCGCCGCCAGCCGGGACCGTCGCCGGCGGTCGCGCGCAGACCTCCCGCGGCACGAAGGCAGGGGCCGCGACGGGGGCGCGCACCCCCGCCGCCGCGTGCTGCTGACCGCGGCGACCGCCGTGATCGCGGCGATCGTGTCGGCCACGGCGCTCGGCGGGTGCGGATCGACGCCGTCGCGTTCGGTGCCGGTCCACGCGGGCGACTCCAGGGTCAGGTGCATCTACACGAAGCTCGGGGCTCCGCTCAGGCAGGCCGAGCGGGCGACCGGCGTCACGTACAGCTGCCTCGAGACGTTCAGCGACGCCGACCCGACATGGGCCGCCTGGGCCAAGCCCTGGCTCACCAACAAGGTGTACGGGTACGTCTCGTGGCTGGCGGCCGATCCGGGACGCCAGCTGATCCTGACCCAGAACCTCATCCCGGACAGCCTGGCGGGCGACCCGAACTGGGCGGCCAAGTGCGCGTCCGGTGCGTACGACTCCTATGCCACACAGCTCGCCAGGAACCTGGTCAAGGCCGGCTTCGGCTACTCGGTGATCCGCCTCGGCCCGGAGATGAACGGCACCTGGAACGCGGGCAGCCTGGGAGAGACCCCGGCTTCGTGGAAGGAATGGGCGCAGTGCTTCGCCCAGGAAGTCCGGGCGATGCGGGCGGTCCCCGGCAGCCATCTGCTGTTCGACTGGAACGTGAACGCCAGCTACCGGAACATCCCGCTGGCCGACTTCTATCCCGGCAATGCATACGTCGACATCATCGGCATCGACTTCTACGACACCAGCGGCCAGCCCCTGCCGCCGGTCGGGAACCCGGAACGGTGGACGGCGCTGAGCCGGCAGCCGGACAGCCTGATGCAGGTCGCCGCGTTCGCCGCGGCACACCACAAGCCGCTGAGCTTCCCGGAGTGGGCCACGGTGGGTTCCCAGGGTGATGACGCGGCGTACGTGACCAGCATGGGCGCATTCATTGCCCACCACGACGTCGCGTTCCAGTCATGGTTCGATGCCGGTGACAACGGCATCCTGCAACTCACCCCCAGCGGGGCGCCCCGCTCGCTGCATGCCTACATCAAGGCGTTCGGCTAGAGCTGGCTGGCTCCCCTCTCCCTCTCGGTTGCGGGAGCGGGTCGGCTAGCCGGCGGCGCCGCGTTTACCCGGGCGGGTCTTCGCCGACGACCCCGTCGACCGACTCCCGGATCAGGTCGGCGTGGCCGTTGTGCCGTGCGTACTCCTCGATCAGGTCGATCAGGATCCGCCGCAGGCTGGGTGACCGGCCGTCAGGCCAGGTGAACCGGCCCAGCTGGCCCATGCCGCCGCCACTGGCCAGCGCCTCGGTGACGGCCGCGCGGGAGCGGGCCACCGCGCCCTCCCAGAGCGCGTAGAGCTGGTCCGGGGTATCGTCCGCGGCCGAGTGCCACTCCCAGTCGGGGTCGGCGTCAAAGTCCGCCGTGTCCCACGGCGGCCCGTACTCCCGCCCGTGCAGCCGGCGCCCGAAGTAATCGTCCTCGACCAGGGCCAGGTGCTTGAGCAGCCCGCCCAGGGTCATGGACGAGGCGCCGACCGTCGTGGACAGGCCCTCCGCGTCCAGTCCGCCGCACTTCCACGCGAAGATCGCGCGCTCCCGTTCCAGGGAGCCAAGGAGGGTGTCGGTCTCGCTGCCGGCGACCGGCGGCTCCCGGAGGATCTCTTCGCTGCTGTCCGTCATGGTGAGCACGCTAGCGCCTGCCCCCGACATTCTCCGGGAGCGAACGAGACCCGATTGGGGCGAATGCCCGGCGTAGCGTGGCGGCGTGGCCTATGCGGGCGCCGAGTTCTGGGATCGGTTCTTCCGCCAGCGGCGGGAGTCTGGCAATGATCTCGACTGGGAGGGCCGGTGGACCCGGCCATTCCTGATGCCGCTGCGGGAGGCGGGTGCGCGCCGCGTCCTCGAGCTGGGATGCGGAACGGGCAACGACGCGGCGCGGTGGCCGATGCCGGGTTTTCGGTCACGGCGGTTGACTTGTCTGGCGAGGCCATCGGGCGGGCGCGGGGAAGGTTCGGCTCGATGGCCAGGTTCGTGGTGGCCGACATGACAGAGCGGCTTCCCTTTCCCGACGGGGCTTTCGACGCGGTCATGTCCAATGTGGCCATGCACATGTTCCCCGACCGTGTGACCCGTGCGGTGTTCGCGGAGGTAGGGCGGCTCGTGCGGCCGGGCGGGCTGTTCTTGTTCCACGTCAATGCGCTGGAGGACCGGCCGCTGCGCGCCCGCAGGCTGCCCGCGCGCGAGCTCGCACCGGATTACGTGGTTGAGGAGTCCGGCCAGACGATGCACTTCTTCTCCGAGTCCTACCTGCGCGAGCTCCTGGGGGAATGGCGGGATCTGGATCTGGCCTCGGTCCCGATCCCGGATCGCGAGAACGGTGAGCCGCACAAGCACGTCTGGCGTGGCACTGCGCGCCGCTGAACCAGCACGAGTGGGCGCCTACTTCAACACGCCCAGCTGGGGCGCTGAGCGGTCCACAACCCGGGTGCCCATGGCTCCGCGCTCATGGCCGGCCGTCGAGAGGGCTGTGCCGGTCCTGGCGGCTGGCGCGGTCACGGCGGTTTTCCAGGTACTGGCGTTCGGCGGTGTCGTGGGTCAGGCTGATCGCGCTCTCATAAGCCGCGACGGCCTCTTCTTTTCGTCCGAGCCGGTCCAGTAGGTGCGCGCGGGTGGCTTTGGCCGGCTGGAAGCGCCGGGCGGGCTGGCCGGCTTCCTCCAGCAGCGCGTCGAGCGTGGCCAGTCCCGCCGCCGGCCCGTCGACCTCGGCGGTGACGGCGGCGAGGGCGGCACCGCTGCCGAGAGAGGGCGCGACCGCGTGCAAGATGCGGTGCAGGGTGAGCAGCGCCGCCCAATCCGTCATGCCGTCGCGTCCCCGGGCGCAGTGCACAGCCTGGATCGCGGCCTCGAGCTGGAACCGCCCCAGCTGCCCGCGCGCGTGCGCGGCCCGCAGGTGAATGCGAGCCCGGCCGATCAGGTGCGGGTTCCACAGCGAGGGATCCTGGTCGGCGAGCGGGACGAAACGGCCGCCCGCGTCAACCCGTGCCGGGGCGCGTGCCGCCGAAAGCTCGATCAAAGCCGCGAGCCCCCGGGCCTCCGGATCGCCGGGAACGAGCGTGGTGAGCACCTCGGCGAGGTGCAGCGCCTCCGAAGGCAGCTGACGGGCTTGCGGTCCGGTCGCCCAGTCGATGACATAGGCACCGTAGACCGCTTCGAGGACCGAGGTCATCCGCGCCGGGAGGTCCGCCCGGTCCGGAATGCGGAATGGGATGCCGGCGGCCTTGATGCGCTTCTTCGCCCGGACCAGACGCGTCGACATCGTCGACGGCGGCACTGAGAAGGCCCGCCCCACCTGCTCGGCGGTGAATCCGAGCACGGTGTTGAGCATGAGAGGCGTGCGCACGGCGGGTTCGATCGCCGGGTGCGCGCATACGAGCATCAGTTCAAGCCGCCGGTCAGGGATCGAGTCGACGTCGACGTCATCGATATGCGCCAGCGCATCCCGGTTGGCATCGAGCGGGACCGTCCGCTGCGCCCGCGCGGACTTCCACTGGTCGCGCAGCCGGTTGCGGGCGACGGTCAGCAGCCAACCGTCGGGGTTGCCCGGCACCCCATGCGAGGGCCACGTCCGCAGAGCCCGCTCGAATGCGTCGGCAAGCGCGTCCTCGGCTGCGGTGAGGTCACTGGCGGAGGCAGCCAGCAGGGCGAGCAGCCGGCCGTAGCTGTCCCGCGCCGCCACGCCCGCGGAGCGGGCCGCCACGCCCGCGGAGCGGGCCGCCAGCCCCGGCTCATCCTGGCCGGGGCCGGCTTCCCGCCTGCCGCCGCCGGACGTCAGCGTGTCCACGCGCCGTTGACGAAGGCGGTCGCGGTGGGGCGCACCTCGATCACACCCCACTGGGCGCCCGGGCACTTCTCGGCCCAGCCGATGGCCGCGTCAAGGTCGGGTACGTCAAGGACGAAGATCCCGGCCAGCGCCTCCTTCGTCTCGGCGAAGGGCCCGTCCTGCACCCGCAGGCCGCCCTCTCTGCGGGTCACGGTCGTGGTAGCGGCGGACGGCTGGAGAACGTCGGCCGACCGCAGCACCCCAGCCGACTCCAGCGCACGGCCGTAGGCCCCGAACGCCTCCTGGGCCTCCGCGATCGCCTCCTCGCTGATCTCCCCCTCGCCGGGCTCCCGGTAGTTCATCAGCAGTGCGTAACGCATCGTTGTCGCCTCCCATCCCAGTGTCGCGCCAGTCGCGACACCTGCGCCAAGATGACGATCGGGCAGCCCTCAGATCGTCACCCGGGAACCTCGGAGTGAGGTGCGCCGGTGTCAGTGGATCAGCTAATCAGGGTGTGAGGACGTAGCGGCCGCGCAGGCCCCCCTTGGCCACGGCCCGGTGGGCGTCGGCGACGTGGTCCAGCGGCACCACCGTGTGCACCCGGGCTGGAAGCTCGCCGGACGCGGTGCGGGCGAGCAGACCGGCCAGCCGCGGACCGTCGGGATGCACCATCACGGTGTCTACCCTGATCCCGCGCTCGGTGGGAAGCTTGGCGCTTGGCCGGATGCCGACGAACGCGCCACCGTCGCGCACCAGGGCGAGAGCCTTCTCCTGCATCACCGCACCATCGGCGACCGCGTCCCAGCCGGGCTCGGCGTGCGTGGTGAACCCGGCGCCGAGGCCGCGGACGAAGTCCTCGTCCTCGGCTCTGGCCAGACCGGTCACCTGCCAGCCTCGGTCTTGCGCGAGCGAGGCGACGTACGCTCCGACGGCGCCGGCCGCCCCGGTCACCAGCAGCCGGTTGCCGTCGGCGGGCGCGTCGCCGAGCAGGTCGAGAATCTGGGCGGCGGTCAGCGCGTTGAGCGGGACGGTCGACGCGGCTGCCAGGTCCAGGCCGCCGGGAACAACCGCGAGGTTGGCTGCCGGCACGATGAGCTGCTCGGCGTAGGTGCCGAAGTCGCGATCGAAGCCGTCCACCAGGCCGGCGACGCGGGCGCCGATGGCCAGGTCCACCCCGGGCCCGGCGGCGGCGACGGTCCCGGCGAAGTCCCAGCCCAGGCCCGTGTGGTCGGGCTGGTTGATCAGTCCCATGCCGTGGAACACACCGCCCGCGACCGCGAGGTCGACGGGGTTCACCGCCGCCGCGGCGATCCGCACCCGGACCTCGTCCGGCCCGGGCTCCGCAACGGGAACGTCGATGATCTCGATCGAGTCAGGTCCGCCCGGTGTGCGGACGACGGCGGCCTTGAACGTAGCGGTACTCACTGGATTCACTCCTCGAGGCTTGTGCTCAACGGTTGTCCTGCACCACTATTGGTGGGTAGCTCTCTAACGGGAAGTAGGCACTTTGAAGTGCGTAGGTCACCCGTTGGTAGGAAGGAGCGGTCGATGCCAACGAGAACGGCGGCCCAGCGGCGGGCACAGGCGAAGGTTGAGTACGACGCGTTCCTGGCCCGGTGCCCGAGCCGCCAGCTGCTCGACCGGATCTCCGACAAGTGGGTCGCGCTGATCCTGGCCGCGCTCGGCAGCGACGGCCCACGCCCGGGGACCGGGTGCGTCGGCGAACCGCGGGCGATGCGATACTCCGAGCTGTCCCGCCGGCTGGCCGGAGTCAGCCAGAAGATGCTCACCCAGACGCTCCGCTCCCTCGAGCGCGACGGCCTGATCACCCGCACCGTGACGCCGACCGTTCCGGTTACGGTCACCTACGAGCTGACCGGCCTCGGTCTCTCACTCAAGCAAGTGATGCGCGACATCAAGGAGTGGGCCGAGACGCACATGGACGAGGTGCTCGCCAACCGCGAGGAATACGACACCCGCGTCGCCTGAAGCGCTTCAGGTGTGACCGCGCACACCTGTGAATCGCTAGCCCCGATGCTTGCGCCCGCCGGGCCTGAACGTGCCGTCAGGTTCAGGCACCTACGCGCGTCGGCCTCGGCCGTTGAGGGACTCACCCGGGGCGACATCCTGACGTCTGTCGCCTAGCGGCGAGGCACCGGCGCCGACCTTTGCAACAGCGGGCGGTCCGGCAATCTCGTCCGGTGGCGACGCTTGGTCAGCGTGGCTGCGCCCGGTGATGCCGTGGTCAGGAAACCCCAGCTCGTCACCCTTAAGAATCGATCTTCCTTTCTAGAAGCAAATTGCTAGTTTACTGTTGCGTAGATAAGCTGGGCGCAGGCACCGGGGGGCCAGCCGCCGAGGGCGGCCAGCTACCACGGCGTCACCGGAGAAGAGGTGTAGGTGATGGTTGCCGCCATAGTCATTATCCTCGTGGTAATCGTCCTCGCCGTGCTTGTTGGCGGCGGGCGCATGTTCAAGGTCGTGCAGCAGTACGAGCAGGGCATCATTTTCAGGTTCGGGCGGGTGCTGCCCGGAACCCGCGGCCCGGGGCTGACCATCATCCGGCCGTTCGGCGACCGGATGCAGAAGGTCAACATGCAGATCATCGCGATGGCGGTCCCGGCCCAGGACGGCATCACCAGGGACAACGTGACCGTCCGGGTGGACGCGGTTGTCTACTTCCGGGTGGTGGACCCGATCAAGGCCACGATCAACGTGCAGAACTACATGTACGCGATCTCCCAGCAGGCGCAGACCTCGCTGCGCTCGATCATCGGCCAGTCGGAGATGGACCAGCTGCTCGCCGAGCGCGACAGCGTGAACCGGGAGCT
>Ga0209333_1000068_pt1 | contig 57435 bp, 53 predicted proteins | sample BlaSpr_A8_OM2_O3_FD_187982 | JGI IMG/M metagenome (GOLD analysis project Ga0209333, IMG submission 187982) | Forest soil microbial communities from Thunder Bay, Ontario, Canada - Black Spruce, Ontario site 2_A8_OM2_O3 (SPAdes) (version 2) | ecosystem: Environmental > Terrestrial > Soil > Boreal... | reverse complement strand
GTGAATAAGCTCAGGCATCGTTGGAGATGCCAGCGTTGCGTTGCTCCATGGATGATTCACATCCGTCGGAATGCTCTATTCACATCGCCGGAATACGCAACAGATTGTTCTTAGTCATGGCCCCGTTTTGCGGGAACTCTCGCTCTGTGAAGACGTGCAAGGCCGCCTCGTAGCAGGCGATGGCGTGGTGTAGGTTGGCAGACCGGTCACCTCTGGGCAGGTCCGACCAAAGCGGTGGCCAGATTGTTCTGCGTCCCGGCCCAGTCGCGTGGGTAATCTCGCTCGGTATACACGCGTAGAGCGCGAACCACGCGAGGATACCCCACGAGACAGGTGGAAGAAACGCCGCGTCAACGACGGGCCGCGCGTTACCCAGGCTGGCTCGCATGGCGACTCCCATGCGCAGCTATCCGTCGGCGTTCCCGCGAATATTAGGACCGTTGTCAGGCTTTATACCGTCATCTATTCTCACGCGCGACGATCAGCCCCATCTGCGCATTGAGCGGCACGCTGGTGGGTTCCGCATTCGACGTCTATCTTCACGTAAGGAAAAAGAAGCCAATTCGCCTCCAAAGCCTCGCGCGGGCGATGTTAGCATATGGGGAGGAGGGAGCATGACTACGCTACGGGTTCTTGCAGCGTCAGTGATCTTTTTTGCTTCTGGCGCGGCTCAGAATCCGCCACCCAGCTTGACCACGATTTACAACTTTACCGACGGCAGCGACGGCGGTAATCCGCCGGTACCCTTGGTAATCGGCGACGGAGGGGTCCTCTATGGGACTACTGAAAGCTATGCGTTCGAAGACTACGCTGGCGCGGTGTTTGCCCTCGCACCGCCGGCATCCCCCGGTGGAGCGTGGACTGAGAGGGTACTGTATCACAGCTTCGGGGGCAATCCCAATACGCGTTTGGCGATCGGCAGCGGCGGGGTGCTCTACGGTGCGACTGTAGACACCGCGGTAATCTTCTCTTTGACCCCACCGCCGTCGCCTGGTGGTCAGTGGACTGAGAAGGTGATCTACACGTTGCCCCGACTGGGGGCTGCAACAGGTGACCGTGCCGAAGAGCGCCACAATTCTGGACATTGGTTGTGGTGGTGGGTCGACGGTGCGGAGACTCGCAGCACTGGCATCTGATGGCAAGGTCATTGAGCTGGACTATTCGGCCGCCAGCGTCGTAGTCTCGCGAGACACCAATGCGAAGGAGATCGAGGCCGGGCGTGTCCAAATCGAGCGGGGTTCGGTGTCCATTTTGCCGTTCCCAGATCGCACGTTCGACATTATCACGGCTGTAGAGACGCACTACTACTGGCCGACTTGCCAGCCAACGTGCGAGAAATCCTGAGAGTACTAAAGCCCGGGGGGACTTTCGTCTTGATTGCCGAAACTTACCGCGGCGGGCCGTACCGTCTGCTCTACGGCATAGTTATGTCGCTGCTCCGCGCCGCATTCCTGAGTGACGTGGAACACCGGGACCTCCTGACCCAGGCAGGATTCGCGGAGGTCACGACCATGTACCGGTCCGGAAGGAATTGGATCTGCGCCACGGGCGTCAGGCCGTCATAGCTCGACCTGTGCCGGCCCCCAGAGACTGTCGTGAAATACGCGTCACGAATCCTCGCAGTTGATTATACTCGCGCCCAAGCGACCGGCGCTGCGGTCTCGACTCTCCTCTCCCCGAGTGGCGCGTGACACAGGACTTGTTCGTATCGCAGGCTCCCGCGCGGTACAATCGTTCGTCACTGCATGCCCCTCATTCCTGGGACCAAGCTAGGCCCGTATGAGATCCTCGCGACCCTCGGCGCAGGCGGGATGGGCGAAGTCTACCGCGCGCGCGATACAAGGCTGAGGCGCGAAGTGGCGCTCAAGATTCTGCCGGAGGAAGTCTCGGGGGATGCGTCGCGCCGGGCGCGCTTCGAGCGGGAGGCGCGGGCGGTGGCCGCACTTAATCACCCCAACATAGTCGCCGTCTACGACGTTGGTGATGACTATATGGTTTGCGAACTTGTGGAGGGCGAGACGCTGCGCCGGGCGAGATTCGGATTGCGCAAGGGGCTCGATATCGCGGCGCAGATCGCGAGCGGGCTGGCGGCAGCACACGCGGCGGGGATCGTGCATCGCGATCTCAAACCGGACAACGTGCTGGTGACGAAGGACGGGCGCGCAAAGATTCTCGATTTCGGACTGGCACGCATCCGGCCGCCTCAAGCTGCGGCTGCGGACGCCACAGTGACGCTGCGGACCGAGCCCGGCGTGGTGATGGGAACGGTCGGTTATATGTCGCCGGAGCAGGTGCGCGGGTTTGAGGCGGATCATCGCAGCGATATTTTCAGCTTCGGCGTCATGCTGTACGAGATGTTGAGCGGGCGGCGTCCGTTCCGGGGAGAGACGGGAGCGGATGTCATGCAAGCCATCCTGCGGCAGGATGCGCCGGATCTGCCGGAAGCGGTGCCGGCGGCGCTGCGCCAGATCGTTATTCATTGCTTGGAAAAGGAGCCGGCACAGCGGTTCCAATCGGCCAAGGATCTGGAATTCACGCTAACACAGGGGATGATGCCGAGCGGGTCCGTACCGGTCTTCGTGGAACGGCGCAGACGCTGGCGGTGGCCGGCGTTGGTCATCGCCGCGGCGGCAGTGTCGTTTGCGCTGGCGCGATGGTTGCCGCACGAGCCGAGAACCACACATTGGTCCGCCGTCCAACTCGGCGGGCCTGAAATCGCGATGTACCCGCGTCTCTCGCCGGATGGCCACCTGCTCGCATTCGCGGCCATGGTCGATGGGGAAACCCAGGTAGCGGTTATGAAACCGGAATCCGGCAACTGGAACGTGCTAACGCACCAGCAGGGTTATATCAATGCCCTCTCCTGGTCGCCGGATGGCACCGCCATCTCTTACAGCCGCGGTACCGATGTTCCGCAGGGCATCTTCAGCGTACCCTTCCTGGGCGGCGAGGAACACCTGGTGCTGGAGAATGCCCAGAATCCCGCAGCCCTACCCGACGGTACGTTGCTAGTTTCGCGGATCAACCAACAAGGCCAGCCGCAGTTGTTTCGCTTTTGGCCGGAGACGGGAAAACTGCAAGGTTTCCCGGTGGAGCCCGACTTCGCCATCGACTACCAGGTCTCGCGGGATGGATGGCGCGCCATTATCCCCGGAGCCATGTTAGGGCGGAGCGGCGGCCCGCCATCGTTAATCGAGGTGGACGTAGTGAGAGGGTCGGCCCGTACGATTCCCATGGCACGGACTGGATTATTCCGGATTGCAAGGTCTCGCGTTCTCCCCGGATGGCCAGTCTCTGCTGGTCTCGGTGCGTGCGAAAACGCTGCAACGTATCGTCCGCATTTCCCTAGATGGACGCGGCGCGCCACAGGATCTTTTTACTGTCACGAGCGATGTAGGGGATCTGGAGGCCGCCGTTGACGGCAGTGTTCTGGTGAATCTGGTGGAGCATCCGCAGGAGCTAGTCAGGTTTCCGGCGGGAGGCGGGCAGCCTGTGAGAATAGCCGGATTTTCGCAAGCCCCTGTGTGGGATATGGTGGCGGCCTTGCCTGATGGCCGCACCGTCATTCCGGTTGTGGTCTACGGCCGCACACGCCTGATGGTGGTACAGCGAGGTAAAGATCCCGTGTCTTTGGTCAATACCACGGAAGAGACTGCGGCTCCCATGACCGCCGTTGGCGCGAACCAGATCGCTTTTTCGATCGGGCCAGAGCCCCACGAGACGATCGCCCTGGCCGATACGGCCACCGGGCGCATCAGCGGGCGGATTTCGCCCGGCAAAGGCGTCATCAAATCCCTAGCAGCGTCACCCGACGGCGCAACTCTCTACTTTACGGCGGGCGGATCGGTCTGGTCGGTGGCCTCCACCGGGGGAGCATCGCGCCAAATCTGTTCGGGCGAGCGGGTGGTGGCGTATCCATCGGGCCACAGGCTGGTAGTCGCTCGCCAGGAGACCTCGAAGAGCCGCCTGTTTGAAGTTCCGGCCGGCGGCGGCGCGGAACGGGCGATCCCTTCCGACCCTGCTTCGCCGCTATTTTGGGAGCTTATCTCTTCCGTTACGATTCGTGGCGATGGCCAGATGCTGGTATCGCTGTACACGGCGGACTCCGCATTCAATCCGTTGGGGCTGCTGGATCTCCAATCGGGAAAGATCAGGCGTATCGCGGGCGATCGCGCTAGCGATCTGCATTCCGCGGTGTGGACGCGAGACGGGCAGATTGTGGCCAGCCGGGTTGGCTTCCTCTCAATGATCTGGAAGTTCACGCCGGAGAGCAAATAGCGTTGCTGATGCCACTGGTTTTCCGCCTTCCGGTCAGATTGTCCGCCAATCGGAGATTGGCCCAAACGGCGCTGTGGGAAGTCGAGGCTGCACCGCAGCCGCCTTCGGGAACCGCTGGCGGCACTCTCTGCCCGATAAGAGTACGTATCGGCGACGGTCGCGTGCTGTCTTTATAAGGTCATTTTTACAGAGGCGCGGGGACCAACTTGGCTGCAAATTGGCGACACGCCTTGATACCCGCCTTCTACGGCGAGAGAATCCTCCTATCGGAGGGAAGCATGCCAATCCGCCTCGCGCCAATCGCCTCTGTTAGAATACTTTGGCATCGTTCCTTGTGTTTGTCGCATTTTCCGCGGCTCTAGCGGCCACGTTAACGACACTGCACACCTTCATCGGTTATCCCGACGGAGCCTTTCCGCCGGCCGGCGTTGTCGTCGGCTCTGGCGTCCTCTCTGGTCCCACGTACGGAGCCGCGGCATCCGCTGCGGAGGGTAGAAATTAAATTTATCGAGCTGTTTCTTCTGCCAAAGCTCGCAGGCGTAGTTACCTGGCTCCTAACTTCTAAGGAGTGGACAAAAGCGTGGCTCGTGCTGACATCCATTGGAGCGTTGGCTGTAGCCGTAGTATTGCTCGTATTTCGCCGATGCCGCGTCCTTGGACGCACAAGTTGTTGGAAAGTGGACTGAAGTATAAGAACTTGGCCAGGAAGTGCGCCTTGTTTCGCAGGTCTGGCTCCGATCCGACCATACCTACCTAGTTACCCACCCTCGCGCCGTCAGCAAGAACGCTGACGATAAGGCTTCTGAAGAGAGTGGGAAGCGGTCGATCGACTCGGAAGCAAAAAACTCTGCTGGTAACCGACAGCGAGGAAGGCAGCGAGGCCCGGGAGGAGTGGACTCTCTATCCCTGGTGGTTCCGCCCGCTAGTCGCCCGCCTCAATAAGCCGGGGACATCGGATGTCATGATACGGAAGTAGCCTTGAGGAGCGCGTTGCGAACCTTCCGGTAGGCGGCGCTTTCATTAGGAGGTGTATCTTGTTGGTTTCTGCCAACTCCTGGGCTGATCGGTTCACCATTATGCGGAACGCCTTCACCTGGGCTTCGCTCCAGCCGTCGCAGACGATGACAGGCACTTCGGCCATCCCCTCCTTGATGGCCCCCTTAAGTCGCAAGTCGCCGTCAATCACCGTCGCATCGGCCTTCGCAAGAATCGGCACGACGAAGCCGTACTCGCGGATCGAGGCGCGGATGCGATCCACCACCGCATCGTTCTTGCGCGGGTTCCTGATGTAGCGCGTCAGCTTCGATACCGGCCAATAGACGATCTGAAGTTGCGACTCGATCCTCATACGATGAGGCCCTCTGGCAGCATCCACCCCCTCAATAGCAATTTGGGGTTTCAGTCGTCAACAGTCAATTTTTGCGGCGTGCAACTTGGGCGCTGCAACAGACGATTACGCCGGTTCTGTTTCAAAATAGCCGTAGACTCGCTGCCTGATCGGCTCAACGTCAAGCAATTGATTTTCACAGCCACAAAGAGTATTTGCAAGGAGTCAAGGACCGCGGGGGGGAGCTTAGTCAAGAATCAGATCACGCCCACGACACGTGCCGCGCGACACGTGCGGCCGGCGCACGGGGAACGCACCGGTAACTTTTCCGGCTTAGTCGACCCCAGTACGGGCCGGTCGGCCCGTTGATCAATGAGTTTACGGGATGCCATTTCCAAACAACCAAATTCCGCAATCCATGATCAGTTAGCATGGTTCGTCCTGACAGCCGCCTGCCTTGCAGCAGTTCTCGGAAGAGCAGCACAGTCCACCTCCGTTGTTGCACCAGTAGGGGCCAGCGGAAGGGCAGCAGTGGCCCTGGGAGCAAACCGGCTGGCCTGATTGACACTGCATGCCGCAGCCCCCGCAGTTATTGGGATCAGTGTCAAGGCAGGTCTGGACGCCGCCGCATGTCGTGCATGAGGAGGGGCAGCAGGTATTGCCGCAAAGCGTTTGGCTGGGCGGGCAGGCGCACGCGCCGTTGGAGCAGTTCTGCCCGGAGGGGCAGCAGGTATTGCCGCAAAGCGTTTGGCTGGGCGGGCAAGCGCACGCGCCGTTTGAGCAGTTCTGCCCGGAGGGGCAGCAGGTATTGCCGCAAAGCGTTTGGCTGGGCGGGCAAGCGCACATGCCGTCGGAGCAGATCTGCCCGGAGGGGCAGCACGTGTCGCCGCAAAGCGTTTGACCGGGCGGGCAGGCGCACGCGCCGTTGGAGCAGGTCTGCCCGGGGGGGCAGACCGTGCCGCCGACGCCGGCGCAGCCGCCGCAGTTGTTGGGATCGGTTAGTGTGTTGGTGCATCCTGTTCGGCAGCAGGTCTCCCCCGGCGGGCAGCAGAGGAATACGGGCCACTGTTTACCACCGGAGTTGAGAAAGAAGCCGCACGGGGAATATAAACATTCCCAACTACAGGCGCCGTTCGAGCAGACCGGCGTGGCGTAGGGTTCGGTTGTCGTGCAGGTTGTACCGCAGGCGCCGCAGTTGTTCGGATCAGTGGAGGTGTCCACGCATTCGACGCCGCAGAGAGTCTTTCCGCTGGGGCAGACCCACTTGCCGTGGATGCAAGATGCGCCACCCGCCGGACACGCCTTTCCGCACCCTCCGCAATTGTGCGGGTCGTTAGTAGTGTTAGCGCAATAGCCGCAGGTGTGGCCCTCATAGGCTGGGTTGCCAGGGCACGGAGTGACGCAGAGCGTTGTCCCGGCTAGGCACTGATTGCAGGTGCCAGGGGAGGGAGGTTCGCCGCCTTTCGGTCCGGGCAGGCTGCCGCCGCTGCATATCCCCTGGTAGCCCATCTCGTTATATTGCGACCAGCAGAGGGTTCCCGCCGGAAGACCAGGTCCTCCCCAAATCCCATCAATGCATACCGGCTGGGATCCCGGTGCCAAGCATGGCATATATTGCGGTAGCCCTACGCAACCTGCTCCTCCTGAACCTCCTCCTGTGCACAGGACACGTCCCGTGAGGCGCTATCCGGTTGCCGCGTCCGCCACCTCCGGCGAGCAGGAAAGTGCTGGCTCAACGCTCGCAAAATGCGCCGACCCGGCCATGCCCGCAAGTTCGTGGCCAACGCCGCTTCCGGAAAGGGGGCTGGTTGCCACGTAGTTGTTTGTCGTTCTATAGATCGACGCGGCCGCGGAAAATCCTGGTAACATTTTCAGGCTCCCTTCCTACCTGCTGTAGTATGGCGACAGCTTGGACACCAGGAATGGGAACTCTTCGGTCACGTCGACGCGCACGAACTGCCGCGAGACCACATCAGTGGAGCGATTCGTAAGGGAGAAGATTACGTCGAGGATTTCGCGCGTTTGGCTCAACGGTGACAGCCGAACCTCCACGCTCGTTAGAGACTCGTTGCGCTCGAAGGCTTCCGCCACCGCGTGATAAATAGCGTGATAACGAGACACCAGGTAATTGAGCGCGCGGCTGCGATTCATGCCGGCGTTGTCGGTCATCTGCAGGACGCGGTCGATCAGCTCGGCGGCGGCGGCGGTGAACTGCTCCTCCGAAAGGCCCTCGCGCCTGGGAATCGCCTTAATGAGCGACTCGCGGTCGAACGAGTAGATCTGGTCGAAGACCAAGATGGGGACCATAAGGCCGTTGCACATCTCCGCCGGGGCGATGGGGCCTCTCACGCCAATCACCACATCGAGGTGCGATGGCTTGGGATCGCGGAGGGCTTCGACGAGCAGAGCATAATCCGCATGGTCGCGGGGCGTGAGGATATAAGCTTCCAGCCCTTCGATGCTGAGCACCCAACACAGTAGACGCACCAGGTAGCGATTCTCGTTCTTGGAGAGCACCGCATGCAGTGCTTCGCGGTCGGTGAGCCCCTTGGTATCGGATCGGCCGGTGGCTTGGGCGAACTCCTTCTCCACCGCCATGCTGGGAAAGCGCGCTTCAATCTTGCCGATGGCCCCAAGGCAACAGCCTCAACGCAACGGGAATCAAGAAAAGAACATTCGAACTCGTTCACATCGGGGGCATGACCATCGGCCGCGCCGCGTACGAACCCGGGCCTCCCGGTCACGATAGTTGGGTGGTGGGTGAGGCGCCATACGTCTCGCTGCATTTTCTCGGCGCGGAGCACTGCGCGAGTTAGCGGGCCAGCGCGCGCAGGACAATCCAGCACTTCTCCCAAGCCGGCAGCGAGATGCGGCGCGTGAAGACGTCGTAGTTCGACCGCTCGATACGATCGAGCAATCGGGAGTAGATCGCGATGAGCGCGCCAAGCGATGCGCGGCTGCGGCGATGCACCAATCCCAACAACGGCTGCGATTCCTTGTAGTATTGGCGCGCGCGGCCAGCCTCGAAATCCATCAGATCGATGAATTCCGGCGTGCGTACGCCAGCGCGGATATCGTCCTCAGTAACGCGAAAGCGTGCCAGATCTTCGGCGGGCAGATAGATGCGGTCGCGCACGGCATCCTCGCGAAGATCGCGCAGGATGTTGGTCAGTTGAAATGCGATGCCGCACTTCTCGGCCAGCGGCAGCGCATCCGGCGAATCGAAGCCCAGGATATGGATGGTGGTCAACCCGGCCGTGGAGGCCACTTGGTAGCAATAGCGGTATAGTTGCTCGAAATTCTCGAAACGGCGGGGTTCCAGGTCGGACGCCACGCCATCGACCATCTCGTGAAAATACCGTGGCGGAATGCGGTATCGGTTCACGGTATCGTGGAATGCGGGCAGCACCGGATGCGCGCCGCCGCGGCCCGCCAGAGCTTCGTCGAGAGCTACGCGCCACTGCTCGATCGCAGCCCGATTTGCGCCGGGATCGTCGCTCAGATCGTCGCAATAGCGCATAAAGGCGTACACGGCGCACATGGCATTGCGCTGTTCGCGCGAGAGCAGTACAAACGCGTAATAGAAATTCCGGGCGCGGGTGCGCGCCACGCGGCGGCAGTGAGCGTAGGAAGCTTCCAGCGCGGTCATAATGCGGCGCGAAAAAGCGAACCCAGCAGCAGCCAAATGCGCTCAGCCTTGGAGACGGCCGGCCGCCGCGAGAGCACATCGTAATCCTGCTCGGCAATCTTATCGAGCACGCGCATCCCGCCGCGGCTGAACAGGTCGATATCCAGCGCCAGTCGCCGGTCCACCATGGAGGCCAGCGGCAAGCCCTCGACGAACAGATCCCGCGCGCGCGCCACGATCTCCCGCATGACCTCGCGGAATGCCGGCGTCGTGCGCCGCGCGTAGAGATCGTCCAATGTATACCCGTGCCGCACCAGCGCTTCGAGCGGAATATACACGCGGTCTTTTTCCAGATCCACGGCCACATCCTGCCAGAAGTTGGCGAGTTGCAGCGCGGTGCAGGTAGCGTCGGATAGCCGCTGCCGCTCGGCATCGGAATAGCCGCAGAGGTACAGCACCAGGCGGCCCACGGGGTTAGCCGAATAGCGGCAATACGCGAACACATCTTCCCATGACGCATAACGCGTCACCGTCTGATCCTGTTCGAAAGCCCGGATCAATTCCGCAAACGGTGTCTGCGGAATTGAGTGGCGCGCCACGGTGCCGCGCAGGGCCACGAACACGGGATGGGCCGCCTCGCCCGCGTACATGGCCTCCAACTGCTCGCGCCACCAGGCCAACAGGCGCAGACTCTCGGAGGGCGATCCCATCTCATCGCCCAGATCGTCGGCCCAGCGGCAATAGGCGTACACGTTGTAGAAATCCTGGTGCAGGCGCTTGGGCAGCAGGAAACTGACCACTTGGAAATTCTCGTAATGGTGGGTGGCCAGCCAGCGTGTATAGGCTTCGGCTTCGGCGGTAGTGTAGCGCGCGGCAGCCGCTTCGGGCGAGAGGACAAACTCCCTGGGCGGCAGCAAAATCACGGAATAATGGCCGTCTTCAGATGGCCGTTGTGACTCATCAGATGGCGCATCACTTCCAGCAGGTTGGCCAGGGGTTCCTCGCTATTGACGAAGTCGCGGGAAGTGATGTCGCCGCGGGTCACCAGATCCAGCGCCTTGCGGATGAACGCCGGCGTGTGATGGAAGCTGGCCTTGCAGGTGATTTCGGAGTAGTGCAGCCGGTTTGTATCGAACATCACCCGGCTGTCGTTGGGGCAGCCGCCGAAGAAGTTCACGCTACCGCCGCGCCGCACCATATCCAGCACCCAGTGCCATGTTTCCGGTTTGCCTACCGCTTCCACGGCAATGTCGGCCCCGCGGCCGCCTGTAAGGTTGCGCACAGCCTCGACCGTATTGGCATGCTGATCGGCGCGCACCAGTTCGTGCGCCCCCATGGCTTCGGCGCGGTCCAACTGGGTTCTGCGGCGGCCGATGGCGATCACGCGGCATCCATACAGGCTGGCCAGCCGCACGAACATCAGCCCGATGGGTCCCAAGCCCAAAATGGCGATGGTGTCGCCCGGACGCGGCGCGGTCTCTTCAAATCCCTTCAGCACGCAAGCCAGCGGCTCGATCAATGCCGCGTCGTGATAACTGACGCCATGCGGAATCCGGTAGGTGTTGCGCTCGACAATGCGCGCCGGAATGCGGATGTACTCGGCGTAGGCGCCGTTATTGAACAGCAGATCCTCGCACAGGTTTTGCAACCCGCGGCGGCAGAAGAAGCAATCCTCGCAGGGAGCCGAATTGGCCGCGACCACGCGTTCGCCAACCTTGAAGGCCTTGACATCCTTCCCGGCAGCTACTACATCCCCCGCCAATTCATGCCCGAAAACGGCGGGCGGCACGATCATCCGCGCGTGATAACCGCGGCGGAATACCTTGACGTCGGTGCCGCAGGTCAGCGCAACTCGAACTTGAACCAGGATGTCGCCATCGTCAATTTTGGGAACGGACACCGGCTCTACCTGCAAGTGCTCCTTGCCATACAGCACGGCAGCCATCATGTGCGTTTTCACTGTGTCCACCTCTGTGGCTGAACGATAATTTTCAACGATTCAGGGCCCGGATGCAATGCCAAATCGAATCCTGAACGGATTTTAACAAGCGGTACCCGGTGGGAAATGAGTTCTTCCACCGGCAATGCCCCGCTGAAGACCAGATCCGCCGATTCTTTCTGCAGATCCACGGAAGCGCTGTAGCACCCGAACAAACTGCGCTCGCCCACGCAAATCGCCGCGCCGGAAACTTCCACGCGCTCGGTTTCGGATGTTTGGGCAAACAGAAGAATACGCGCACCCGGACGGGACAGCCGGATGGCCTGTTCCACAATCCCGGGAACGGAAGCCGCAACAATCACCAGATCCGCGCCACGTTGGTCCGTCAGCCCGCGGACCTCCGCCTCCACGTTCGTCTGGCGCGGGTCCCAGGCTTCCAACGCTCCGCACCGGCGGGAAAGCTCACGCCGCACGGCGATAGTATCGGTCGTTACAATTGTTGCGCCGGTCCGCCGCAGCAGCATGGTGAACAAAAGGCCGATAGGTCCCTGACCGATCACTATGGCGGTTTCATCCGGTTGCGGCGCACACTGGACCACGGCTTTTAGGCAGGTGTTCGCTGGCTCGACAAAACTGGCGCGTTCGAAGGAAACACCGTCCGGGATTTTTTCAACGCCACTCTCCACGATCCAGTCCATAACCCGCACATACTGGGAGAATCCGCCGCCAGCCGGCTCAAATCCCGCAGTGACCCCCACTTTTTTATAGATGGGGCACTGGGCATAGAGTTTCCGCTGGCAATAGAAGCAGTTCTTGCACGGAATGTGGTGAAAGACCACCACGCGGTCGCCTGGCGCAAACCGGCGCGCACCTCCACCCGCTCGGACTACAACTCCAGCCGTCTCATGTCCATAGATGCGTGGAGGGGCCAGAAGGTTGTATTCGATTTTCTTCAGGTCGGTATGGCAGATCCCGCATGCCTCCACCCGCACCAGCATCTCTCCGGGTCCGATTTCCGGGATGGGTACCTGTTCGACGGAGACGACACTCTGGCCTTTGTATACAGCCGCGTGCATGGTCGGCGGGATACTCCAGTCAGAATCGGCAACCGGCAATGAATTCTCCTAATGTTCGCGAAGCGATGCGGCAGAAACGGCGCAACCGGAACAACTCCGGGAACGCCTTTCCAGGATTCCCTAATGCAGACGTTAAAAGGCTTATTGTACCGAAATGTCCGTCGGAAAGCAGAGCTTTGTTGAAATCGACGACGAAGCTGTGTGCCGCGGTATCCGTCACCGACCGTACACAAAACAGGGGAAGATCGTCCGCGGCGGCAAATTCGGCGACTCCGCCTGCTTCCATTTCCACCGCTGACGCGCCGGCAGCCCGCAAAATGGCCTTTTCAGCGGCCGTCTGGGCAATACGGCCGATAGAAGCCAGTACTCCGGTCGTGTGCGGCATCTCGCTGTGAGGCAGGCATGCGTTGAACCGTCGGCCCGCGGCATCCACTGCCGTAGCCACGAAGACGTCGCCGACATGCAGCGCCGGATCCAGCGCCCCACAGAATCCCATACTGACGATCGCTTCCGGCCGGCACGCCGGATAGGCTACTTCAACGGCCCGGCCGGCATGCGCCGCACCCGCACCATTCGCCACCATCCACAGTTGCCGGCCGCCCGATTCGGCGGATCTTGCCCAATAGACCGGCCAGCCAGGCTTGCGCACGCTGGAGCAATACCGCAGCAGCCCATCGAACTCGCGGGGCTCGGCGGCCACTAACAATATCCGTTGTCCCGAAACCATTCCACCGCGCGGCGAAGCGCGCCTTCCGCGGGAGCCGGCCGGAACCCGAGTTCGCGCGCGGCCTTCGCATGCGAGACAAACATCTTCTTGCGCGCCATGCGGACGGCATCCAGCGGCGCGCGCGGCGGCTTCCCCGTCACCCTGGCCCACGCCGTGGTGGCGACGCCGGCGGCGTAGGCAACCGCGTAGGGCAACCGCATGGTGGGCGCCGGACGGCCAGTGATGGCGGCCAGCTTCCCTAAGATCTGCGCCAACGTGAGGTTTTCGGACCCGAGAATATAACGCTCTCCGGCCTGGCCGCGCTCACAGGCCAGAAGCTGGCCCATCGCCACGTCACGCGCGTCCACGACGTTCAACCCCGTATCGATATAGGCGGGCATTTCCCCTTTCAAGAAATCCAGTACGATCTTGCCGGTTGGCGTCGGCTTAATATCATGATCCCCGACGGGCGCCGTAGGATTCACAATGACGACCTGTAATCCGGAGGCTGCGAATTCCAGGGCGACGCGCTCGGCCAGAAACTTGGAGCGCTTGTACGCGCCCTTCATGTCGTCGAGAGAGACCGGGCAATCTTCGTTGCCTTCTCCGCCATGCGGCACTCCGATGCAACCCACGGTGCTGGTGTACACCACGCGGTCCACGTCGGCATCGCGGGCCGCTTGCAATACGTTGCGCGTGCCGTCGACATTTGAGCTATATAGTTCGCTCTTATCGGCCGCCCATAGCCTGTAATCGGCGGCTACATGGAAGACGAAACCGCAGCCCGCGGTGGCGCGTTCGATGGACGCGGCGTCGCGCAGATCGCCTACTACGGATTCGGTGTCCAGTTCTCGAATCTTGCTCGTCGGCCGGACTAGCGCCCTCACCCGATGCCCACGCTCTACCAGGAGCCGGGCCACGTGCCAGCCCAGGAAGCCCGATGCCCCGGTGACCAGCGTGGGCTTCATCTAGTACTACCCATTCTTGTGGGGCGGCCAATCCTGGCCGCAGCCGCCTTTCAGGCGGCCAGAGCCGGCTGAAAGCCGGCTGCGGGCAGGATTGCCCGCCCCACAAATTGAATACGTCATTTGAGCGCCCAGGTTAGCATCTTCAAGCTGTCGGCAAGGCTAGCCGTCAGCCCCAGCGCCGCCGAGGGTTCGAATCCGCAGTGCATCATGCAATGCTCGCAACGCGGGTCGTTTCCCGGGCCGTAGTTTTCCCAGGGCGTCTGGGTCATCAACCCTTCAAAGGTCTTGTAGTGGCCGTCGGTGATCAGGTAGCACGGACCTTTCCAGCCTTTGATGTTGTAGGTCGGCGTACCCCAAGCGGTACAGGGAAGCTCGCGCGCGCCCTTCAGATAATCCAGATACAGCGGCGTCTGCTTGATGTAGAACCTCTGCGCCATCCGGTCGATGTCCCGGAATTTCTCGCGAATATCGTCGCGCGTCATGAAAATCTCGCGGTCGTTGACGGCGGAATATCCGTATGCCGGAGCCATCTGATGGCCGTCCAAGCCGAATTGCTCCAGGTACTCAAATAGCGCCTCAATCTCTTTCATGTCGGTTTCTTTGTAGATGGTGGTGTTGGTGCACACCATGAAACCCGCGGCCTTGGCCGCTTTGATGCCCTCGATGGCTTCGCGAAAAACACCCTCGCGCTCCACGCAGATGTCGTGGGTTTTTTCCAGTCCGTCCAGATGCACGTTGAAGAAGAAGCGCTTGTCCGGCGTGAATTCGCGCAAACGTTTCACGATAAACATCCCGTTGGTGCACAGGTAAATATTCTTGTTCCGCTCGAGGATGCCGGACACCAGCTCGCCGATTTGCGGATACATCATGGGCTCGCCGCCGCAAATCGACACCATGGGCGCGCCGCATTCGTCCACCGCGGCCAGGCATTCTTCAAGCGGCACGCGTTCGGTAATGGTCGATTCGTATTCGCGGATGCGGCCGCAACCCGTGCAAGTTAGATTGCAGGCGTGCAGCGGTTCCAGCATCATCACCAGCGGGAAGCGCTTCCGGATCATGGGATGTGGCTGGCGATTGGCGCGCCCTTCGGGAACCCCGTGCAGGATGCGGAAGGGGTTCGCATGGTCCGGCACGGCGGCCACCTCTTTCTGCCATTCCGGGCGCGGACGCATTCTGTTCTTGATGATGTATCCGGCCATGCCGGCGGTCATGGACAAGGGAAATCTCATAGGTTATTGGTCCGCACGAATTCGGAAAGCGCGATCAGGGGGAAATACAAACGGTAGTAGTGATAGTTCAAATAGAAAACCCGGGGAAAGCCGGTGCCGGTGGCCAGTTGTTCTTCCCAGCCGCCGTCGGGCTGCTGCGTATCCAGCAGGTATTCGATGCCATGCCGCACGCTGAGGCTGTTGGTATCGCCGCCGGCGATCAGGCCCATCAAGGCCCAAGCCGTTTGGGATGGCGTGCTTTCCGCCGCCACGAAGCAACCTTGGTCGTAGCTGGAGCAACTCTCGCCCCAACCGCCGTCGGCGTTCTGAATCGAGCGCAGCCATTCGCCGGCCCGCAGGATAGCGGCCTCGCGGTCGTCGTACCGTGCGGCGCGCAGCCCCCGCAGCGCGAAGCAGGTGCCGTAAATATACGCGACGCCCCAGCGTCCGTACCAGCTTCCATCCGGCTGCTGGTTGCGGAGAAGAAAATCGACGCCGCGCTTGACCCCGGCATGCGTGCCGCCTAGCGCATGCGCGCCCAAAGCCTCCAGCACACGCCCGGTGATATCTGGGCATGCCGGATCGAGCATGGCATTGTGGTCTGCGAACGGAACGGCGTTAAGAAATTCCCAGTTGTTGTCCACATCGAAGGCCGCCCAGCCGCCGTCGCCACCCTGCATATCCAATATCCAGTTGAGCGCGCGCCGGTGGCATTCTTTCTGCGCCGCAGCATCGGTCGCGCTAGCCCGGCTGAGCGCCAGCAGGATCATGGCGGTATCGTCGATATCCGGATAGTGATCGTTGCGGAAGAAAAATCCCCAGCCGGACGGTTCCGTCTTGGGACGCTTTACGGACCAGTCGCCCTTGACCCGGACCTCCTTGGAGAGAATCCAGTCGGCTGCACGCCGCAAAGCGGGAGATGCAAACCCATCGCCATTCAACGATTGCGCCTCGCCTGCGGCAAATCCTGCGATGCCCGTGTCCCATATCGGCGAGAAGCAAGGCTGGAACAGGAACCGCTTGCCGTCGTCGATCATAAGGCGGTCGAACTGGTAGCGGGCCTCCTGACTGGCCGGATGATCCGCAGGGTATCCGAGCGCGTCCAGCGCCATAATGGCGTACATCATGGGCGGATAGATGGCGCCCAAGCCGTCGGAATTTTCGCAGCGCGCGAGCATCCATTTCTCCGCCGCGCGCAGAGCCCTCCGCCGCAGCGCGCGCGACCCGTGCTTCTCCCAGAACTTCAAGAAGCGATCGACGCTCAGGAAGAAATTACGCCACGAGAAAAAGTTCTCGCTGGGCTGGAATCCCAGGCCGGCCCCAGGCTTGTAAAGCTCCTCCAGGTTGAATCCGGCGGGCACGGGACGGCGCGCATTGCTCGAGTGCACAATTGCCAGCGAAACCACAATGGCGCGCGTCCAAGCTGACACCTGGTAGATGAAATTGCCCGGCAGAAACATGACCTCCGGCGGGATGGAGGGGCAGTACTGCCGAGGATACATGTCGAACAGGCTGAGGTTGATCTTGACGTAACTATTGGCGGCCTGAATGCCCCCGAGATCCAGGATGCGCTGGCGCGCCCGCACCAGGCAGGGATCGTCGAGCGGCACGCCCGCCACCTTGAGCGCGAAGTACGCCTTGACGGTGGCGCTGATCTCCGACGGTCCCTTGACGTAGATGTTGAAGCCTCCGTCCGGGAGTTGCCGCGCCATGATCGAGCGGACGGCTTTGTCGATGAGAGCGCGCGTGGGCGGGTTCCAGACGCCGCCTTCGGGTGGATGCATCCAAAGCTGCAACAGGATGTAATCCGACTCCAGAGTCGTATCGGCGGTCAGATCCGCGCACCAATAGCCGTCTGAATCCTGCAGTGCCAGGAGGCGGTCGGCGGCCCGTCGAGCGGCCCGCGCAGCCACCGTGGCTGTGGTCTCTCTTGCGTAAGCGGTTGATGTACTCATCGTGCGGATATCGTTGTTAGAGCCGATGTTAGAGCCGATGTCAAACCCGGAACCGCCCGAGCCAGCTCCGGTGGCAGGGAGAAGCGCACGTCTTCGTCGATCAACTCCACTTCTTCCAGCCGGTTGAAGCCCTGGTCGCGCAGGAATCCAATCAAGTCCTCCACCAAATTCTCGGGCGCGGAGGCTCCCGCGGTGACCGCCACATTACGAACGCCGTTCAACCATGCGAGATCGACTTCGCCATAGTCGTTGACCAGATAAGCGCGCACCCCGGCGTTGGCGCTCACCTCGACCAGCCGCTTCGAATTGGAACTATTCTGCGATCCCACAACCAGCAGCAAATCGCAATATTCAGCCACGCCTTTGACCGCCATTTGGCGGTTTTCCGTCGCATAGCATATGTCCTGGGCGGGCGGCCCCTCGATCAACGGAAATCTCTGTTTAAGACGTATAATAATGTCGCGCGTTTCATCCAGGCTGAGCGTGGTTTGGGTAAGATAGCGCACACGCGCCGGATCGGGCAACTCCAGCCGGTCCACGTCCTCGACAGTTTCGACAAGATAACTTGAATCAGGCGCCTCGCCCAGCGTCCCGATGACCTCGTCGTGATGGCTGTGACCGATCAGAAGTATGCTGTAACCGTCGCGCGCGAAGCGCACCGCTTCCAGATGGACTTTGGTCACCAGGGGGCAAGTGGCGTCGATGATTTCCAGATGCCGCGTCGCGGCTTCCCGGCGCACCTCCGGGGCTACGCCATGCGCACTGAAAATGGCGCGTGCGCCAACGGGCACCTCGCCGATTTCCTCCACGAAGATGGCGCCCGCCTCGCGCAGTTCATCAACAACGTGCTTATTATGAACGATTTCCTTGCGCACGTAGACCGGCGGTCCATACAGATCGAGCGCGATCTTAACCACGTCGATTGCCCGCACCACGCCGGCGCAGAATCCGCGCGGCTTCAGCAGATACACTTTCTTTTCCGAGCCGGGATTGGCGGCTATGGGTTTCAATGGCATGTCAAGTCTAGGTACGCTGAATTATCCAATTATAACAGGCGCAGTCCGGCTGCAAGCGGCCCATCCCGATGGATTCATTTCGCAGCAAAAAGTTCCATACGCCGGCCACCAGGCCGGGAATCTGGCCAGTACTGTGGGCCGTGCTTGGAGCGCGCCACTTCATCGGAAGTCTCGTGAAGCAAGGCGGCATATCCAAGCGGGATTTATCGGTAGTAGTACTAAAGTATCCGTCCGCTCGGCCCATTTGGGCTATACTGACGAAAGGTCGGAGAAACAAACCCGCAACGGGTTTCCGCTCGCTAGAGAGTCAGGGAAGGGTGAAAGAAATTGGGGATCAATCGACGAACGGACAGGTATACCTCGTGCGGCGGTGCGATTTTCTTAACGCTTTTGGTAACGGTTTTGCTAACGGCGATTTTGCCGTGCCCGGCGCGGGCGCAGACCCCGGTGCTGACGGGACAATATAATAACTACCGGACGGGCGCCAATCTCTCCGAGACCACACTGACCCCGGCCAACGTGTCGGCCAGCACGTTCGGCCTGCTGTTCAGCCAGACTGTCGACGCGAACATTTTCGCACAGCCCCTCTACGTTCCCGGCTTGACTATCAATGGCGCCGTGCATAACGTTGCATTTGTAGCAACGTTGAACAACTCGGTCTACGCCTTCGACGCGGACACCTTGCAGCCGGCATTGTGGCAGGCATCGCTGGGCACTCCGGTCACGATCGGCACTTCCTCGCAGCCGGCCATCGGGATTTTGAGCACGCCGGTGATCGACCTGAACGCGAATGCGATCTTCGTGGTGACGTTCACCTTCGAAAGCGGGACGCCGGTGTACCGGTTGCACGCGCTCAATCTGCCGACCGGAGTCGAGATTACTAACATCGTGGTGCAGGGCGCTGTGTCGGGGTCGGGCGACGATTCTCAGATCACTTCATGCACTTCATGGAACGGCGGGACCGTCCCGCCACCGTGCATACCTTTCAAGGCCAACGAAGTGTTGCAGCGCCCCGCTTTATTGGAAGGCACTCTCAACTCGACGGTCTACCTGGCGTTCGGCGCCCTCAACGGACAGGAAATCACCAGCCCCTACCACGGTTGGCTGATTGGTTACGAATACTCGGCCGGCGCCTTCACGCAGTTGATGATATTCAATACAACGCAATCGAAGACGCAGACGGGGCCGGCGTGTACCGGCACGGATCCCGCGTCGAATCAATGCGGCCATGGCGCGGGAATCTGGATGTCGGGCCGTGGGCCGGCATTGGACACCACCGGAATCTACGCGTCGACAGGCAACGGCGGATTCGGAGGTACCGGTACCGGCAATTGGGGCGAATCTGCATTGCGGTTGAACAGCACCGGGGCGGTCGAAGACTTCTTCACGCCGTTCAATTATGCCGTGCTGAACCGGGACGACCTGGATCTATGCGACGGCGGCATCATCCTGTTCACCAGTTCCAACCTGACTGCTCCGAATCTGATGCTGGCGGCCGGCAAGACCGGGCTGGTGTCCGTCTTGAATCGGGCGAGCATGGGTGGACTCGCCTCGGGGAACGCTGGCGCCCTGCAGAACTTCACCGCCACCACCTTGGGTTGCGGAACCGGGCCCGGCCTGGCCGGCTGCTACGAGCTCCATTCTCCAGCGTTGTGGAACCGCACCAGCGGCAACTCGGCGCTGTACGTCTGGGCACAAGGCGATGTTCTGCGAGCGTGGGACTTTAATCCCCTAACCAACCGTTTCCGTGCGGACACCAACCAGGGCACACTGACTGCACAGGACTATCCGGGAGGGGGTCTGGCGGTTTCCGCCAATGGGAACAGCAACGGAATCGTATGGGCCATCGTGCCCACGACCGCTGCGAACTCGCAGGTGCAGGGTACCCTGTACGCTTTTAGCGCCTCCAATGTTGCAACGCAACTGTGGGCCAGCACCGACTATTGGTTTCCGACCAAGTTCTCGATTCCCACGATTGCAAACGGCAAGGTGTACGTGCCTACGTCATCGCCGGCGACGGCGAGTCCCGCATACGCCCCCGCTCTGCGGGTTTACGGACTGTGCGGAAGTTGCTCTTCGCAATCGCATATGAGTCCGCGACAACAACGCGCGTCGAAGCCCTAGTTGGGATCGCCGGCTCGGAGCGCAAATCGGCCAGGTTCGCCGGGTAAGGATCGGTTTCCGGGTGTATTGTATCCATTAGCGGAAACACGAGAAAGGGAGAAGAATTCAATGTTCGTCAAACTGCGGTATATTGCGATAGCGGCAGCCGTAATATCTGGTGTTGGCGGCTCGGACAGGCTGGTGGCAGCGTGCCCCAGCACGACTATTGCCTATCAGGTTTCAGGAAGGTTTGGAAGCACAGCCATCAGCGGAGCCGACAAACTCAAGCTGGCTGGCGGCCCGTTTAGCGTTACTCTCTATGGTTGCGAGACCATGGCGCCGACCAAAACGGGATCGGACTACGCCGAATATACGGGTCTCCTATTGACGGGTGAGGTCAAGTCTTACCTCCTCGATGCGCCGACACATATTCGCACGGACGAAACGAGTATTTTGTTGGTGCAACAACCTGTTGGCCTCGACTCGATCCAGTTGAGCGGTTCCGTAAAAATAGAAGGGGGCACCATTAATATCTTCGGCGACGTCGCAATTCCGAGCGGCACCCTGAGTTCCACGAGCATCGCTCCTTTTCCAAGCGTTTCTGTCGTTACAGCCAACTCCGAGTTCGTGTATTCACAGGGCGCTAACTCGACTACCTTGGCGGTCATTGGAACGGTGGCTGCCAGCGTGTACACACCGCCTGGGGGCAAAAGCAGCCCGTTTCTGCATGCCGCCGCCGTGCGGGTAATCACGGCCCATGCGGACGGGACTCAAATCACGCGGGCGCTAGAGGCGGCGCCGGTCGATCCGGCGGGGCCGGGGGATAGAGTCATGCTGCAGTTCTACGCATCCGGCGTGCGCGACGCCTCCGAAGTTCACATGCAGATCGCGGGACAAGAGGCGCCGGTGCTCTATTTCGGGGCCGCCGGCCATTTCCCAGGATTGGACGAAGTCACTGTGGAAGTTCCGCACAGCTTGACCGGGATCGGTGACGTCGAGGTAGGGCTGACGGCGGACGGCCAGGCGGCCAGCCCGGTGCACATCCACATTCAATAACTCACGGCGGAGCGCGCCCCGAGGCGCGCCACTAGAGCCCCGATCAAGGGGCCGAGGACTTCCGCTCAGCATCAGGTCGTAGCATCTCCGATCGCGGAGACATAACAACACAGGAGGAAAGATCAATGGTCGTAAAGATGAGGTTTATTGCAATGGCGGCAGCCGTAATATCCGGTTTTGGCGCGTCCGGCGATTTGATCGCATCGACGTGCAATAGCACGGCGATCGCCTATCAGGCTTCGGGGGAATTTGGCGCCAGCGTGCTCGGCGGAGCCGACAAGCTCGAGTTGGCTGGTGAGCCGTTCAGCATCACTCTCTATGCTTGCGAGACCAAGGCGCCGATAAGAACGGGTTCGGACTACGCCGTGTATTCCGGCCTGGTTTTGCAGGGCGAAGTCAAATCCCACCTGCTCACGTCGTTCACCAAGATCAGCACGGACAAAACGACTGTCACATTGGCGGTGCCCCCTACCGGCTACGATACGATCCAATTGACTGGCGCCGTAGTAATAGAGGGTGGCACAATAAACATCACTGCCAACATTGCACTGCCGTTGGGTACTTTCACCACCACAAGCATCTCTCCTTTTGCGGCAGCCTCGATCGTCACAGCCAGGTCGCAGTTCACCTATTCCCAAGGCGCTAACACTACTACGTTGGCGATCATTGGAACGGCGGCTGGCAACATCTACACGGGAAATTCCGCCAAAACCAGCCCATTGCTGCATCGCGATGCCGTGCGGGTAATCACGGAGCATGCAGACGGGACTCAATCCCTGCGGCCGCTAGAGGCGGCGCCGGTCGATCCCGGAGCTTCCGAGGACAGGGTCATGCTGCAGTTCTACGCATCGGGCGTCCGCGACGCGTCCGAGATTCATGTGAGGATCGCCGGACAAGACGTGCCGGTGCTCTATTCCGGGGCGGCCGGACATTTCCCGGGATTGGACGAGGTCACTGTGGAAGTTCCGCGCAGCCTGGCCGGGATAGGCGACGCGGAGGTAGAACTGACGGCAGATGGCAAAACGGCCAGCCCCGTGCGAATCCATATTCAATAGACGCAATAGCCAATCAGTTGTTCACGGTGCCGGACGTCGATCCCGCACAAGGTGGCGTCTTAATTACATAACCGAACACCTGCGCAAATTCTGGGGCGGTCCCTTTACTCCCTCCCCCCAATTAATTGCAATGCCGCGGCCGCCGCGTGCACGCGACTCCGCACGTTCTCCATTCCTGCGGCGCTCTCGTATTTCCTCCGCGGCCAGAAGAAGCCGCGGAGTCCGTCTTTCTTGCGGCGCGGCACAATGTGGATATGCAGGTGCGGTACGCTCTGGCTCACCCGGTTGTTGATTGCCACAAAAGAGCCCTCACTTTCCATGGCCCGTTCCACGGCTCCCGCCAGCAGCCGGGCGTTGCCGAATAAAGGTCCGGTCAAACGCTTGGGCAGATCCGTCAACGTCTCATAATGCGTCTTGGGGATTAGCAGGCAATGCCCGGGAAACAGCGGCCGGTGGTCCAGAAAGGCGATCGATAACTCATCTTCGAAGACCGAAGCCGCCTGCAGTTCTCCCGCCGCAATCCGGCAAAACAAGCAGGGGATCTCCATCCGGCCATCTTACCGCCGCCACCGCGTCTGCTCCCCCTATAATGGTTTTTCGGTGACGGATCCCAACAAAGAAAAGCTCGAAGATCTCGCCCGCCTGGGCTGGTATCACAGCATGGAACTGCCCGATGGGCGGGTGATTCCCGGGTTTCAGAGCCTGGATGCCTCGCGCCGGCGCCTCGCGCAGTTTCCGGTTCCGAGCGATCTGCGCGGCAAGCGCGCGCTGGATATCGGCGCCTGGGACGGCTGGTTCAGCTTCGAGTTGGAGCGCCGCGGCGCGCGGGTGACGGCGGTGGATGCCACGGCCATCGAGCGCTTCCGCATCGCGCGCGAGTTGCTGGGATCGCAGGTCGAGTACCGCATCGCAGACGTTTGCCGCCTCTCGCCCGCGGAGATCGGATACTTCGACCTCGTGATGTTCCTGGGCGTGCTATACCATTTGAAGCATCCTATGCTCGCGCTGGAAACAGTGTGCGCGCTGGCGACGGACATGGTCTGCGTCGAGTCGTTCGTGATCGACGACCCCGCCGACCCAGCCGCCAAACCGCTCATGGAATTCTACGAGACGACGCAGTTGTGCGGACAGTTCGACAACTGGGTGGGGCCGAATACCGCCTGCCTGCTGGCTATGTGCCGCTCCGCCGGGTTCGCCCGCGTGCATCTGGAAAGCGTGCTGGACCATCGCGCGCACGTCACCTGCTACCGTCGTTGGCCGGAAATTCAAAATCCGCGGGAGCCGGCGCCATATCCGGTATCGGTGGAAAACGCCGTCACCCGCGACCGCGAGTTCTCCGCCGCGAACGACGATTACGTAGCGATCTGGTTTGAAAGCCCCCAGCCGGACCTTACTGCCGCGGATGTGTTCCCGCGCATCGGACCCTATGGTTCGCATCCGGTCTTCTTGGAGAACACCGGCGGAGATTTCTGGCACGTGAACTGCAAACTGCCGCCCGGCCTGGCGCCCGGCTGGCATGCGGCCACCCTGCGCACTATGGACAGCCCGTGGGGAAACCCTGTGCGCATCGGCGTCGATCTGACTCCGGAGCGACGCCGCACGCGCGCCGCCCGCCCCCGCGCCTCCAACATTCGCATCGCCATCGTGACGGACGGCAAGACCTGGGAGCGCAGTCTCATCCACACGGGGATCCAAAGCTGCATCTCGCTGTGGGTTGCCGGCTTGCCGGAAGACGCCGCGCGGGACGCCATCGGGGTTAGCCTGGATGGCGAGGATTTGCCGGCCCTGTTCCTTTCAAAGCCCGACGCGCAGGGTCTGCGCCAAATCAACGCCATGCTGCCCTCGGGTGCGCGGCCAGGGGCTTATGCGGTAGCCGTGACGTTCCAGGAAGGGGTCTCCGAGGGGGTTCCGATAACGCTGGCCTGATTGCCGCGCACAATTACGGTGCGGCCACTTCCACCGGCTCCGATAATTTGCTTTCCTTCTTGTTGCTCTTGACCGCGCTCACGGCGTAGCGATAGGTTTTGCCCGCCTCGATCCGGTGGTCGCTGTACGCGGGAAGCGATTGCCCATCCGCCAGCAGTTCCATCGCACCGTTGCCTAGCGCCCGATAGACGCGATATCCAACGATATTGGGCTCCGCGCTGCGCTCCCACACCAGCTCAATGCTGGCCGTGGAAGGCACCGCGGTAAGGCCCACGGGAGCGGCGGCCGCGAAGGTGTCGAGCGGCGTGAGGGCCGCTTCATTGGATAGCTCGCTTTGCGCTTCGGCTTCTCCCACTTTCTCCACCGACTGCACCACGTAGCTGTACGGCTTGCCGAACTCGGCGGACGTATCGACATATTCGGGCTTGGGAGACCGGATCAAGGCTTGGTAGTCCTTATCGTCGGGGCCGCGCCGGAAAATCGCGAAAGTGTCTCCCGTGCCTTGCCAGATGAGGCGCACTCCCTGGGGCACGGCTTCGGCGGTTAAATCGTGCGGCTGCGCCAGCGGCGCCACCACCGCCAATTCCGCTGGGATCGACCAGCCCGCATCGCGGCCATTCCCGCCGATAATTCTGACCGCGATCAGCACCTGCTTGCCGACCCACTCGGTGGCCGGGATCCGGTATTCCGCGATGCCGTTCGCGGTGTTCGCGCCACCAGTGGGCTTGGCGCCGGCGGCCCATACGGTGGCGTTAAACGGGCCGGCGGGTTTCGGCCCAATGCGAAGGTCCAGCCGCACGCTCTGTTTGATGACAACGCCTTCGGTGGTTAAGGTTGGCAAGATAACGTGCGCGATGATATTCGCCCCGCGCTGTACCGCAGCCACTTCGCCGCGTCCAGGGACATTCAAGAGGGGGGGCAGCGGCTCCCCGATATAGCCGCAGCCCCACAGAAACAGCAGAGACGCAGAGACGCCTCCGCCCACCCACAATCGGGAATTCCGAGTCATGGCTTCAAGGAGATCGACTCGGGCTGGCTGCAATACTGCTGGTTGCCGCTCCCCATGGCGCAGATCGTCAGGCTGGCAGTCCCGGCTTGCAGATCCGCCGGTACGGCCACATTCACCTGCTGCAGGCCCAGCAGCCCAGGTGCGGCGCCGGCATACAGCGGAATCAAGTGGCCCTGATTCTGAATGGTAACCGTAGCCACGGCGCCGGACTCCGGCATGCCCGTGAGGAAGATCTGCAGAACGCTGCCCAGCGGCGCTGGATTGGCGCCGGAGTTTAGCGTGTTGTCCTGGTTCAGTACGCCGGGCGTGAAAATGGCGGGAGACACGGCCGTCAACTGCACGGTGAATGGGGTGCTGCCGATGCTATCGGCGGTTACCACCATCTGCGCGGACGTTTGGCCGGTCAAGGCCGGCGGGATCTGCAGGTTGATCTGCTGCGCGCCGGTGTAGAGCAGTTTCGCCGCCAGGCCGTTGAACGCGACCGATACGTTCTGTCCCGCCAGATTGCTTCCCCAAACGGTGGCCAGCGAGCCGGGCGCCACGGGGCCGGGATGGAAATCGGCGGCATCGGTGACACTGGCGACTACCACAGCCGGCTGTGGCGCAGGCGCGGTCACGGTCAGGGTAAGCGGAAAACTCTGGCTGCCGGCGATGCCGGCATCGATCAGCACGGTACCTTGGTAAGTTCCCGCCGTGAGCCCGCTTGGATTGACAAACGCTTGAATTAAGGCGCCCTCGTTCCCGAAGGACTGCGTGAAGAATACCCAGTTCGCACCGTTCGCATAAGTGACTGTGGCCGACCAGTCGAGCGCACCGCCTTTGGTATTGTCGATGTAGATGTTGCCCACCGCCACACTTTTCCCTCCGGCTACGACGGTAGCTTGCAAAGGCGTCGCCGTCACCTTCAACTGCGGAAAGTAAGAGGCGTTGCAATCTCCCACGACGGCGCAATCCGATGGCGGCGCGACCGCCACGAACCGTGGAACAGGCGCGGTAGTGGACGCGGACGCCACCGTGGAGACGGGAGCCAGCGAGAGGCTGCCATTCGCCATCGCCGGCGGACTGTTGGCTGCTACGGCGAAGAAGTTCGGAATTTGCGCGCTCTCGGTTTCAGATGGGTTGGCGTCTACAACTTCGTATACGGCGAAGCCCGCCCCGCCGGTAAGCGGCACGGGGTTCGCTCCGTTCAGCACCAGCACGCCGGAGCCGTTGGCAGCGGGAAGCGCGGCGAATGTGCCCCCCAAGCCGGTCGCATCCGTATTCAGGACCCGCACCAGCAGCAGGCTTTGGCTGCCCTGAGTGTACTGCCCGACTGTGGCGGCCGTACCCAGATCGCCGCCCGCGGTGGGCACAGTGGCGCTGGACCCGGCCACCGCATCGGGAATATAGATCGTCACGCCCTTAGGGACGTTGGAGTACGAGAGCAGGAAGCGAGTACCGGTATCGCTAGTGGAGTTTTTCGGCTGGAAGGACGCCGCGAAGCCTTCCGTGACGCGCGTGGTTTGCTCGGTTGTCTTGGCGGCGAAGAGGTTGCTCAGATTGATACTCGCGGGTGTGGGCGAACCGACGCAGGTGACGCCGGAATCCATCGTGGTTGCCAGCAAGCCCTGCTGTGCGACGGCCACCACTACCGCACTGCTCTGCAAGGCCAGCGTGCCGGCCAGAGACGCCGCGATGGGAGCTTGCTGCTGCAAGCCCAGTTGATTCACGTTCGCGCGCACGTCGTCAATCACCAGCGAAACCGGGCCGCTGGCCGGAAACGTAAACTGGAAACCATCGAACGAGATGCTCTGGTTGGCGACCCGCCCGGATACTCCGGATGGCACGTTTCCCGTGCCGGTGTCGATGCTCAGCGACGCGCCCGTGGCGTACCCGCCCGAGTTGATTTGGTTGGTGATGGAAACCGGCAGGGATACGCTCAGGTTCGCGCTGACGACCACTCCCGGCGTGCCGGTACACTGCAGGACGATATCCCCCACCTGCTCCGCGAGGCCTTCGGAATGCACCGTGGGCGACGCGGCGGTGACAGCGCATGTGGTAGGTTTCTGGGCGTCCAGACCCAGAGAGAGAGTTGCGAAAAGGACGATAATGACGAAACATCGATAAAGATAAAGATAAGGATAAGATGTCATGGTGTTATTGTAGCCGAACGCCGCGCGACGCGATGCCCATGGCAATTTGCCGGCCAGGAAAACAGGGATATGTGTGACTATTTCACGAGTGCCGCGGCGGCGGCCTGGTCCAAAAACCACGCGACCCGCTCGCCTTGCTGCGAAATCAATTGCGCGGGGTAATATCTGGGATCGAATTCCCGATGGAAGACGTCAGCCACAGCGGGCGCTTAGTCGGCGCCGCAACACGCATCGCCAGCCTGGTTCCCGGTGGAATGGCAACTTCGGCGTGGAGCCGCGCGCGGACGCAGCCTGACAGATTGCGCAGTACCCAACCGCAGATCCGAAGATGCCATCACCGCAAGCCGCGGAGTTCAACGGGCAGTTGCTGAGGAAGGGCCTTGGCGGCGATAGCCTTCAACAGCAGATACACCCGGGTTGTGTTGTCGCTCGGAATATCGCCCCGCGACTGTGGCGTCCAACCGCTCAGCTCGGATGCAGGCATCGCGCACCGATGTTAGCGGATAGTGCTCTCGCTTGAGTTTCGTCTTGTTGTATTGTCCGAGCTTGGCGCGCAACGCTTCCTAGACGTGGTTCGCGGCCGGCAGCGCACCCAGGGCGGTTTCCTTCACGTGGTGCAACAGCAGCCAGAGTTCGAACGATGGCTTGCTGAGGGCGATGTTGACTCCCTGTCGTCTGGCTTCAGCCAAGGTTCCGACAAAGCTTGCGAGGTGGGTACCTTGCGCGCAGTGATCGGTGTCCAACAGCATCCAGAGTTCATCGTCCGGGTCATGATCGAATCGCAACAACCGGTCCAGCACGTGCGAAGCGCGGAGGTACCGTCCGGCGTTGGAACAACATGTATTTTCACTCGCGTGAGTTGGAAGAAATCGAAATACTGTTTTGGCGCGAACGTGTCGTCGCAGGCCACGATAAACAGGCGATCGTCCCGCAGGCTCGCCTTGTCCCGGGTAAGCGGCCGCGGCTGGCGCGGGACGAGAGTCATTCCGGCCGGTCCGTCTTTGCCGACAGGTTCTCCAAGCCGCCCAAGAATGGCACCGCTCCGAAACGGCCCTGCAGGTAGTGCTTACGGATCTCGAGGTCATTGCGAACCTTGAAATCGAGGAGAGAGTACAGCCTCGTAGCGCCGGTCTGGTCCTTTTCGGCGAACCAAATCTCATCGCGGCGCAGTAGATCCTGATCCAGCAGGCTCGACTCGTGAGTGGTTACGATAAGTTGGCAAGTACCCCCATCACGCGATTTCAGGAAGAACTCCAGGAATTCCCTTACGAGTGTTGGATGTAGGCTGCGGTCTATTTCATCAATGAAGTAGACCGCGTTTGTCGTTCGCAGGTGGTGCAATGCGGGAATCAGGTTCAAGAGCCTCCGGGTGCCATCAGACTCTTCCGAAAGTTCTAGCGGAACGACCGTTCCGGGCTCGTGTTCATGAGCGGCCTGAACGCTGATCCTATACACTCGATTCTCGCCTTTTCGCTCAACCAACAGTTCGTTGCCTCCAAGGCCTACCCGCACGCTACCGTCCCGGCCCTTGGTTAGACCCCGAAAAACCCAATCGGGCGCCAAGTTACCCAGCTCATCTTTGGCGATCTCTTTCTTGAGGACTTCCAAATGGTCGACTCCGGTTGAGGCCGATTTGAGGAAGGCCCCTGCAAATGATAGGAAATCCGGGTCCTGATCAAGAAGGTGCCCAAGTAACCCAATAGACTCATCCGGGCTAATAAGGCGCAGGCTCTCTTTGAACCAAGTTAGAACGTCACCCAATTCGCCGCCGAGATCTTCCGCGCCCAACGTTGCGTTCGCAGTAGCCAGGAACGATTGGTCTTGAGGCCCGCCCACCGTCGCCAGAGCCATCACTTTCTCACCGGCATCCTTTAGCCCTTGGGCGTCTACGGTCACTCTCCCGTTCTCGTCTGTGGTGCGCTCGTAGAGCGGTTTCTGCTGGTTGCCGACGACTTGAAACAGCCACTCTTCGGTGATCCGCTCCTCATCAACCTTGAAGCCAAATCGGTAGAGCCTGTCCGCCGCAATGAACTGCAAGTCGAAGGTTGAGGGCGCATTCGCTGGTGCAGCGAACCGAAATGGCTGGTGTACCGTTCGGCCGCTTAGGGCGACAGACTTGACGTGTCGGAGGGCTTTGAGGAGGTTCGACTTGCCTGCGCCGTTGGCTCCATAGAGAACTGCGGTCATGAGCACTTTCTTCTTGGAGTCGGGGATGGGAACGGCGTGATCGTCGTGAATGCCCGACAAGCGATTGCTGGCGACGAGCGAAATGGTCTCCTCCTCGGAGAATGACCTGAAATTGGAGACGGAAAACGAAACGATCATGGCTTTCTCGTGATGTAATCACACTATAGCACCAATTTCGTGGCCGCCATGGACCCGAAATAGCGAGTATGCGTGATTATTTCACGAGCTCTGCGGCGGCGGCCTGGTCCAAAAACCAAGTGACCCGCTTGCCTTGCCGCGAAATCAATTGCGCGGGGTAATGCTTGGGATCGAATTCCTGATGGAACACGTTGCCTACTCCAGGCGCTTTGTCGGCGCCCGTCACCAGGAACACGGTATTCTTGGCTGCCAGCAGCGTGCCGGGTAACAACGTTACGCGCCACTTATCCGGCATCTTCTGCACGTATACGGCCCCGGCGATGCTCTCGCGGTCCTCGATCGACGCTTCACCGGGAAAGAGGCTGGCGGTATGCGCATCCGGTCCCATGCCGCACTGGACCACATCGAAATGCGGCAGTTCACCCTCCTCGAGGCCGAAGAAGTTGCGAATATCGTCAACGTACTGTTGCGCGGCCGCTTCCGGTTGGATCTCCCCATGAATACGGTGCACCTGGTCCGGGGGGATATGCGCGGGCGCGATCAGGTTCTCGTTAGCCAGGCGGTAATTGCTTTCGGCATTGTCGGGCGGCACGCAGCGCTCGTCAACAAAAAACAGATGCACGCGCTGCCACGGGAAGCCGGACGCAATGAAGCTCTGGAAAAGCAACTTCGGCGTAGATCCCCCGGAAACCGCCAGCGTGGCGTGCTCCTGCGAGGCCAACGCCTCTTCCAGCAGGGCGCCGATATGTTCCGCGCAAGCGGCGGCAGCCGCGCGCGGATCCGGTTGGGTGAACCATTGCACGCTCATGTGTAAGGATCACGATAACGCAAGTTTGGAAGCTGCTGCCAGCGCGCGTTCGAACACGGGATCGCGGCCCGGAATGGCAAGCTCCTCACGCATTAGGGCGTAGTCCGTGAGGGCCGGCAGCAGCGCCTTGTTTAATAGTCCGCCGACCCGCACCTCGGCGGCATGCCTTTCCGCAAGGGCGATGGAGGCTATCGCATCCGCGCTGCCCGGTGCACGCATCTCCACGCGGCTGAGCCGCCAGGCTGGCTCGCCGCCATCGGAACGGAACTGCACACGGGGCCGGGCGCCAGTTGTCGCAATCCCGTCGATTAACCACGCAGCCAGATAATACGCCGTGGTTGGCGTGGCGGCGCGATGCGCAATCATAATATCGGTAACTAGCGGCAGGTTCGCTAATTGGCCTCGGTTTTCGAAAATTTGGGCGATGAGCTCCCGCCAGCGGGTGAGGCGGGTCCAGGAGAGGTCGGCCAGCAGCCGTCCAGCGGCGGCTGCCCCGCTCATCTCCCCGAGGACTGCGGCCGAGTCGCCGAAAGCCGCGCTGTCGAGCACGACCTTTTGCGCGATCACGGCAAGTTGCGGGAATGCCGGCAAATGAAAGATGCGTGGGCTCCGGCACCATAGGATGACCGGGAGATCGGGCACGGTCAGCGGCAGCACCACGGCGGTCAGATCCGGCAGGCTGGCATCGGAAGCGGTGATCTCGATTTGCTCGCAGCAAATCTGCTGCCGGTGTCCGAATGGCATCCAGCACTGCGCGAAGACACGCGCCGCGAGTGAACGCCGGTCTTCGGCGCGGAACCGAATCACAATGGCGCGGCTGGGATGTTCCGGCATCAGGGCGGCTAGCGTCTCGCCGATGGCCTGCGGGTCGTCGGATTCTTCCGCCGCTACCACCAGGGTCATGGAGCAGGCGCGCAGCACGCCGGCATCGCCTTCACCCTGCTTGCCGAGCGAGACCCACAGGTCTGCCATGTCATGCAGGATGCGGTCGGGAGCGATAGTGCCGCCGGCGGCGCCCACTATGGTTGCCTCCAGACGTGTCCGCGGCGGGCCAGCATGTCGTCGGCGGCCTTGGGTCCCCAGGTGCCGGCAGCGTAGTTGGGGAAGTCGAACTTGGTGTTGTCCCAGACATGCTGAATGGCATCGACTACGGCCCAACTGGCCTCCACCATGTCCTGGCGGGTATAGAGCGTGGCGTCGCCGATGATGGCGTCGAGCAGCAGCGTCTCGTACGCCGACGGAGAGCGTTCGCCGAAACTGGAGCCGTAATTGAAGTCCATGGAAACGGGCCGCAGTTTCATGCCGGAACCCGGCCGTTTGGAAAGGAACTTCAGCGAAATACCCTCTTCCGGCTGGATGCGCAGGATCAGCAGGTTTGGTGCGGTGGTAGTTTCGTCGCTGTTGAATATGGCCAGCGGCGCGGCGTTGAATTGAATGGCGATTTCGGTGACACGCTTCGGCAGATGCTTGCCGGAGCGAAGGTAGAACGGCACGCCCGCCCAGCGCCAGTTGTCTACGAAGAACGTAACCGCAGCGTAGGTGTCGGTTTGGGCGTCGGGCTTCACGCCGGTCTCCTGGCGGAATCCCGGAAAATCCTCGCCGCCAATGTGCGCCGGGCCATATTGACCCGAGACCGTGTTTTGCAGCACCTCATCCGGCTTCATTACGCGTATGGAACGCAGCAGCTTGGAGCGTTCGTCGCGCACGGAGTCGGGGCGAAAGGTCGCGCTGGGCTCCATGGCAATGGTAGCCATCACCTGCGAGAGGTGATTCTGAATCATGTCCCGCAGCGCCCCGGCTTCCTGGTAGTACGCGCCGCGGCCTTCCACGCCGATCGATTCAGCCGCCGTGATTTGCACGTGATTCACATAGCGGCGATTCCACAGCGGCTCGAAGATGCCGTTGCCGAAACGCAGCGCCAGGATGTTCTGGACGGTTTCCTTGCCCAGGTAATGATCGATACGGTAGACCTCGGATTCCTCGAAGGCGCTATGCAGCTCGGCGCTGAGCGTCTGGGCGCTGGCCAGGTCGTGGCCGAACGGCTTTTCGATGACGATGCGGCGCCAGCCGGAGCCTTTACCGACATTCGCGGCGGCGATGCCTTGTGCGATGGGGATGTACTGGCTGGGCTGCGCGGAAAGGTAGAACAGCACGTTGCCGCCGGTGTGGCGGGCGGCGTCGATGGCTTTCAGGCGGGCGTCCAGCGCGGGAAAAAGAGCGGCGTCGTCGAAGTTGCCCGCCATGTAGAATACGCCTTGCGCGAAAGCGGTCCAAACGTCCGCGTCGAATGGCGAATCCTCGAGGAATTCCTTGACGGACGCCAGCATCTTCTCGCGGAACTGATCGTCGGTCATGGGCGTGCGCGAGATGCCCAGCACGGCGAATCCGGCATCCAGGCGGCGCTCGTAGGCGAGCCTGTAGAGGGCCGGCAACAGCTTGCGTTTGGTGAGATCGCCGTTGGCTCCGAAGATGACCATGGCGCACTCGGGTACGCGGCGCTCGAAGCGCAGGGGATCCTGGAAAGGATTTTCCAGCGGCATGCAAATCAAAATAGCACGCTGCGGACTTCCCTCGGCCGCAACTGTCCGCTGTGGGGCGCTTAAGCCCACGGTTCCAGGGTGGACCCGCTCCTTTCATCGGCCCATGACCGGTTCGAGTCGCCACTTTCGGGAAACGGGGCGGTGGCGGGAGCCAAGGTGCTACCTCATGGCCACTGAATCAACCGGTCGGCTATTGGCTCAATTGGGTGTTCCCTCCATAGCGCGAGGAACTGTTCGCGATATTGGGCCCGGCCAGACACCAGAAGCCTGCGGCCGCGGCCAGGCTTACGAGGTCGCCATTCGAAAGAGCCTTCCACCCGCGTTTCCCAGCGCTGTCGCAGGCAATCTTGAAACCGGTCGGGACGGAGACCAAGTGCACATCCATATTGGCATCAAGCAGCCACATGGAAGGAGTCAGTGAACTCGGAGGCGACCTTCAGAACCTCAGGCAAGGCCTGACGCGGAAAATCGCAATCGAAAGACTGATCGATATCATCGAGAGACATGCCGCTAGCCAGGCACTCGAGGATCAGAGAGACGGCCAGCCGGGTACCGCGAACTGCGAGTTTCCCGCCAAGGAGCTGAGGATCGGCCACGATCCACTGATATTCCTTGTAGGCGGCTGGCTGCCAGTGCGGCATGAATCCCCTTTCCGTGTATTGTAATACAGCCTCGCCGACGGCGCACCCGGAAGCAATAGGGTCGCAGGCATTCTCTCGTAACGTCCGAAGCGCGGGGATCCTGGAAGAGATTTTCCAGCGAGGCAAAATCAAGGCGGCACGTTGCCGCCGCTAGCCATCTATGAACACGGGTAAAATGGACCATTCTTCGAATGCGTGCGAAATGGAAAGTCCCTCGCCGACGGCCTTGACGATGCGACAGATGTGTCCTATTCTTAAGACGTGACCAGTTCGCAGTTGAAGAAATGGCTCGCCCGCCAGGGATGCCAGTTCCTCAGTATGAAGAGCGGACATTTTAAGGTAATCGCCCTGGGCACGTTTCCTACATTCCCATGCACGGGTCCAATCGGGAACTTGGAAAAGGGCTGGTGGAGAGGATCAAGAAGGATCTTGACCTGAAAGGAGAATGACATGTTGCGATATCCGGTTTTGCTGGAACCCGACACCAACGGTACGGTCCTGGTATCGTTTCCCGATTTTCCCGAGGCGCACACATTCGGAGACGACGAGCATGAAGCACTGGCGCGCGCCGCGGATCTTCTGCACGACGTTTTGGCCGACTATATCGAAAGCCGCAAGGATGTGCCGCGGCCGTCGAGAGTAAGGAGACGGGCTTCGTCTTTTGTCCTGCCCATTCTGACCGAGGCTAAGTTAGGATTGTACATGGAGATGAGGGCATCGCGGGTCCGGAAGGCGGACTTAGCGCGCCGTCTCGGTTGTCACATGCGGCAGATAGACCGCTTGCTCGACCTGCGCCACGCATCGCGCTTGGATCAGATCGAAGCGGCCTTCGCTGCCCTGCACAAGAGGGTCGTAATCGAAATTCGTGACGCCGCGTAGCGCGAGTATCAGGGAGTGCACACTGTGATTGTCGCCGGGGTTGACTTCGGGACGCTGAGCGTCCGGGTTTCGATTTTCGATAGCGTGAAAGGACGGCTGGGATCGGCCACGGGCGAGTATCCGCTGACGCGTAAGAAAGCCGATCCGGACCACGCCACGCAATCGCACCAGGACCACATGGATGCGCTGGTTTCGGCGATGCGGCAAGCGCTGGAGGCGGCGGGCGTGGGTGGCGGCCAACTCGCGGCGCTGGCGCTGGACACCACCGGATCGAGCGTCATTCCCGTGGGCGAAGGCCTTCGACCGCTGGACGATTACTATCTCTGGTGCGACCATCGCGCCAAGGGTGAAGCCGCCGAAATCACCGCGGCCGGCCGCCGCGAGAAACTGGAAGCGCTGGAATGGTGCGGGGGCGTGTACTCTTCCGAGTGGGGATTCTCGAAGCTGCTGCACTGGCTGCGCGCCAATCCGGACAAGCGCGCGGGGATGGCGACCGCGCTGGAACATTGCGACATGGTAGCGGCGGTGTTATGCGGCATCACGGATGCGCGGCAGGCGCCGCGAAGCGTCTGCGCGATGGGCCACAAATGGATGTGGAACCGTGAACTGGGCGGGCTGCCGCCAGAGGAATTCCTGGTGAAAGTGGACCCGCTGCTGGCGGGTGTGCGCGCCAAGCTGGATGGGCGCTACGCTACTTCCGATCAAATCGCGGGGCAACTCTCGGAGGAGTGGGCCGGGAAACTGGGACTGCGCGCCGGCGTTCCGATACCGGTGGGCGCGTTCGATGCGCACTGGGACGCCATTGGCGCAGGCGTACGCGAGGGCGATGTGGTCAATGTTGTGGGAACATCCACGTGCATCATGGCGATTGCGAAGGAGGTGGATTTGATCCCCGGCTTGTGCGGCGTAGTGAAGGGATCGATCCATCCACAGTATTTCGGGATCGAGGCGGGATTGTCGGCTACCGGCGATATTTTCGATGCCATTGCGCGGCGCGCGGGGGCCACTGTCGCGGAGCTTTCGCAGCGCTTGGAACATTATCGCGGCGGGCAGACCGGTCTTCTGCGTCTCACTTGGGATAACGGCGACCGCACTGTGCTGGTAAATGCGGAACTCGGGGGCGTGACGCTGGGCTGGAACCTGACACACACCGCACAGGACGAGTTGTTCGCGGCCATCGAGGGTACCGCTTTTCACACACGCGTGATTCTCGATCGCATGGCCGAGCATGGCGTCGAGATCCGGCGCGTAATCAACGGCGGCGGCATTCCGCAAAAGAACGAAACGCTGAATCGCGTGTATGCCAACGTGCTGAATAAGGCTGTGCTGGCGCCGGAAGGCGATGTGACCAGCCTGGGTTCGGCCATCATGGCGTTCATGGCTGCGGGTGCCTTCGAAAACATCGAAGCGGCGCAGGAGGCGCTGTGCCCGCGCTACCGTACGATTGAGCCGGATGCGCGCGATCATGCCACATACGATCAACTCTACGCGCTGTATCGCAAGCTGTATTTCGCCTTCGGCCAGCCGGACTCCGAGGCGGTCGGGATCGGCGACGTGTTGCCGGCGCTACGCAAGTTGGCTGCGCAGGTGCGCCAGGGAGGATAGCCATGCGGAGGCGTGAATTTCTGAAGACGGCCGCGGCGGGGATGGCGTGCGCTTCAGCGCTGCGGTCCGACGCGAACGATGGATTGATCGAAGTGTTGATCGACGAACCAATTGCTACGATTGCGCCGGAAATCTACGGGCACTTCGTCGAGAATCTGGGCGGAGTGGTTTACGACGGCATCTGGGTAGGCGACGATTCCGCCGTCCCGAACATCGGCGGTTTGCGGAAGCAGCTTGTGGATGCGTTGCGGCGCATCTCACCACCGGTGATCCGCTGGCCGGGCGGCTGCTTTGCCGACAGCTACGACTGGCGCGATGGAATCGGACCGCGCGACAAACGCCCCAAGCGCACCAACTTCTGGGCGGGCGCGCAGGAGTGGCCCAAGACCGCGAATCGCACGGGGCCCCAGAGCTTCGATCCGAATCAGTTCGGCACCGTCGAGTTCGCGCGGTTTTGCGAAGCGACCGGCGCGCAACCTTACTTCGCGGCCAACTTGCGTAGCTCGAGCGCACAGGATTTCGACCGCTGGGTGGAATACTGCAATTCACCCGCGGGGACCACTACGTTGGCGGATCAACGCGCGGCGGATGGGAAGCGCGAGCCGCTCAACGTACGCTACTGGGGCGTCGGCAACGAGGCCTGGGGCTGCGGCGGCTCGTTCACGCCGGAAGACTACGCCACGGAGTTCCTGCGATATACGTCGTGGGTGCCGGGATACAACGTGCCGCTCTCGTTCGTGGGCTCCGGGCCGAACGCGAGCGATCTGGAATGGACGCGGCGCTTCTTCGCGAAAGTTGGCCAGAAGGGCGAGTTGTCGAGGATGTGGGGCTGGTCCATGCATCATTACGCCTGGAACGCGAGCGGCGGGCGCACCACGGATTGGGTGGCGGGCAAGGGCGATGCGTTGCGGTTCGACGATACGCAGTATTACGAAATCCTGCGTGAGGCGAACCTGATGGATTCGTTCATCGCCGGCCACTGGGGCGTAATGGGCGAGATGGACCGGCAGCATCATGTCAAGCTGGTGGTGGACGAGTGGGGCGGGTGGTACGCGCCGGGCACCGAACCATTCGCCGAAGCGCTGCTGGGGCAGCAGAGTACCATGCGCGATGCGGTGCTGGCGGGAATCACGCTGGACACATTCAATCGGCACGCGGATAAGGTCGGCATGGCGGCAGTGGCGCAACTGGTGAACTGTCTGCAATCGTTGTTCTTTGCGCATGAGGATAAGTTCTGTGTGACGCCCACCTACCATGTGTTCGATATGTACCAGGCGCATAAGGGGGCGCAGTCGCTGCGCACGTTGGTATCCGCGCCCGCGACTTACAAGGGGCTGCCGGGACTTTCGTGCTCGGCTTCGCTGCGCGGGAAGCGGTTGACCATGACGGTGACGAATCCCAGCCTCGGTCAGACGCGCGAAGTCGAGATTGGCCTGCGCGGGGCGGCCATCGGTGCGGCTAACGTAGTCACGTTGTCGGCGGCGGATGCCCATGCGCACAATAGCTTCGACAGTCCGCACGCCGTGGAACCGCAGGAGGAACAGGCACAGGCGAGTGGCGCCCGGTTCACGCGGCGGTTTGCGCCGGCATCGGTGACGAAGCTGGAAATCACTTTGGCATAATGAAACAACATGCTGGAAGAACTTCGCGAGCAAGTGCTGGAAGCCAACCTGGAACTGGTCCGCAAGGGGCTGGTGCTGTACACATTTGGCAATGCCAGTGGAATTTCGCGGGCCGAGGGGCTGGTCGCGATCAAGCCCAGCGGCGTCCCGTACGAAGGGATGCGGCCGGAAGACCTGGTGATCACGGACCTGGGCGGGCGGATTGTCGAAGGTACGCTACGGCCTTCTTCCGACTTGGCGACTCACCTAGTGCTGTACCGCGCTTTTGCGGAGATCGGCGGCGTGGTCCATACGCACTCACGCTATGCCACTTCGTGGGCGCAGGCGCGGCGTCCCATTCCATGCCTGGGCACCACGCACGCGGATTACTTTCGCGGCCCCGTGCCAGTGACTCGGGCGATGTCCCCGCAAGAGATTGAGGCCGCCTACGAGGCCAACACGGGAGAAGTGATCGCGCGGCATTTCGGCGGCAACAATCCCATGGAAGTGCCGGCGGCGCTGGTGGCGGGGCATGGCCCGTTTTGCTGGGGACCTTCTGCGGCGGAAGCCGCGCACAACGCCGTGATTCTGGAGTACGTCGCGGAGATGGCGTACTACAGTGTCACACTGGCGGAGGCGCCGGAGGAGTTGCACCCCGCGCATCTGGATAAGCACTTTCTGCGTAAACACGGAGTTAGTGCTTACTATGGGCAGAAGTTAGACTGAACGAAGAGCGGGCCCTGGACGTCCCACCGCGGCCGGGGGGCGGCGCATCGGAGGGATCTATGTGCGCGCGAACGCCAGCAACAGACCAATGTCATGATTATCGGCGGCCCGCAACGCCGCGATATAGCGCTGACGTACGCCGCCAGCTCCGCGCATACTGGCGCTTCCCCATGAAAATCGCTCGCCCCCGAGCCGGATGACGAGAAGATCCGCCATCAGCCGGGAGAGACGACCGTTGCCATTAGGGAAGGGATGAATCTGTACTAGCCGATGATGGAAGCGCACTGCGATCTCATCGGCCGGATAGCTCTCGTAGCCGATCCACGCCTTGGTCTCGTCGAGCAACTGGCGCAGGGCCACGGGAATCTTGTAAAACGCAATCCCGAGATTGCGTTCGCTCGTCCTGAACTCTCCGGCCCAACGCCATACGTCGCCGAACATGCGCCGGTGCAGGCCCTTGACGAACTTCTCGTTCAGCGGATCGCGGCTGCGGCCCAGCGCCCAATCTTGCAGCGCGCACGATATTCTCTTGCTCGGCTTCGTTCAGTTCACTCCGATAGGCCACATGCGCGGGGATTAGGCCGCGCATTTCCTCAGGCGTCAGCGGCGTGGCATTGTGCGGCTCCCGGAAAAGGTCGCTCACGGGCTAATCCCAGAACAGCCGCGGGTTCGTCTCGCGCACCACCTCGTCAAGGCGCGCTTCGCTGTCCTTCCCCTTTACCTGCTGGTCCTCCAGCCACATCGAGTGCTCGACTGGCTCCCGGCGCTTGCACACGAACTGGCGCGCCCCGTCGCGGACCATGGCCTCTAGCGGCTTGTTGGGCACGAAAGCATAGACAAGTGTGCAGTCGAGCGCCTCGGCCACACGCCGCAAGGTCGCCAGTTCGATGGCTCCTTTGCCTTCGGATTGCTCGATGGCGACGACTGAAGGTTGCTTTACACCTAAGCGCCTCGCCAACTGCGCCGTGGTCATGCCAAGCGCCTCCCGGACGGCCTTAATCCATCCCCGGACGGGCGAATTGTAGCGTGTGGCCGGCCCCAACTCCCGGAAGCGCGCATCAAGGTGCGAGCGAGACTGGGCGGCAAGGCGGGCTTTATTCATAGGTTATAGCCTATCAGTATTTGCCTTATGAATATATCATAGTCTATCGCAACATTTATTGTCAATAGATTTCAGGCTATCAGATATGCCCTGCATCCGGCATCTTAGACGCGCGCCATAGATCATCGGCGACGGCTGCGAAAGTATGGTTATGACCCAGTGGAGAAGCGGTAGACCGTGGTCGTGTGATACACCGCGCCAGGTTTCAACTCCGTAGACGGAAAGCCCGGATGATTGGGAGAATCCGGGTAATGCTGCGTCTCCAGGCAAAGAGCCGAGCGCCTTCCATACACCTTGCCGCCTTTGCCTTTAATCGTCCCGTCCAGGAAATTACCGGTGTAAAACTGAATGGCCGGCTCGGTAGTCAGCACTTCCATCACACGTCCGGACTTCGCCTCAGTCACTCGCGCAGCCAGTGACAGCCCGTCTCCGGTCCGGTTCAGGATGAAGTTGTGGTCATAGCCGCCGCCCAGCACGATTTGTTCGTCGCTCGATCCGATGCGCTCGCCGATAGCGTGCGGCTGGCGGAAATCGAACGGGGTGCCTTCGACGCCGCGCAGTTCGCCCGTGGGAATGAGCCCCTTGTCCACAGGAGTGTAGCGGTCGGCGTTGAGAGTCAATTGGTGCGCCAGGATGTCGCCTTCGCCTTGTCCCGCCAGATTGAAATACGAATGGTTTGTCAAGTTCAGCACGGTGTCTTTGTCCGTCGTCGCGGTGTAATCGATCTTCAGTTCATTGGCATCGGTCAGCGTGTAGACAACAGTTACAGATAGGTTGCCGGGATAACCTTCCTCGCCATCCTTGCTCAGGTAAGTCAGTTCCAAAGACTGCCCGTTGCCCGGCTTCGCCTTCCAAAGCACCTTATCGAAGCCGCGCTTTCCGCCGTGCAGGGAGTTGTCGCCATCGTTCTTCGCGAGCTGATATTCGACTCCGTCCAGCGTGAACTGGGCATGCGCGATTCGGTTGCCATAACGCCCGATAAGGGCGCCGAAGTAGGGCGGCGGCAGCAGGTATCCTTTGAAATCGTCGAAGCCGAGCACGATGTCGCCCAGCGCGCCGGTGCGGTCGGGTACCTTGAGCGCGACAACCACACCGCCGTACGTCGAGATGTCGGCCTCCACGCCCTTGGCGTTCTTGAGCGTGTACAACTCGACCGTTTCGCCGGACGGAGTCTTGCCGAACTCACGGCCGTTTGACGAACAGTTCGTGGTCATCAAAACCATGATAACAACGGGCACGCAGAACGCGAGCGGAATACGCGGGGTCACACCAGCCTCACCTTCAACATCGTATACGAATGCGGCGGAAAACTGTAGGCCAGCCGGTTCCCCTGTGCAGACGCCGAGCGTTGGACGGTCCGCACTCTGGTGGAGTCGAAATCGTTTTCCGCTTTGATATCGGGACCATTGACCTCCCACGCCTCGACGGCGCCGGAGAACTTCTTGTCTTGCGATTCGAAATCCGCTTCGATGGCCCGGTCCAGGTGGCGGTTCACCACATTCAGCACCAGTGCGCCATTGTCATACGCCGCCGAGGTGTCCAAGTAGGGCACGTCTCCGAAGCGTTTGCTCGTGTACTTCGGGCTATCGACGAACAGCTCCAGCGACTTGCCCTTGCTGTTATTGGCGAAGAGCTGCAGCGGATAGTAGATCGTTTGGAGGAACAGACCCTTGTCGCCGGCAAATATCGGCGCGATAACATTCACCAGTTGGGCCATGTTCGCAATTTTGATTATGTGCGAGTGATTCACAAACGAGTTGAGGAAGGTGGCGACGACCAGGGCGTCCTCCAGATTGTAGCGCTCCTCGAGGATGCGGCGGCCTTGTTCCTTCCCCTCACCGCGCGCGCGATACCACACGTTCCACTCATCCCACGCGATGTAGATGCGGCGATTGGCCGGCTCGCCGGATAGCGCGGCATTGACGATACCCTCGGCGGTCTTGATGCGGCTATCGAGTTCGACGGAACTGGCCATGAACTCGCCGAAGTCATTGCCCCGATTGCCCACGTACATGTGCAGCGACAGGTAATCGACATGGTGCTTCAGGTATTCCAGGACGGTGCGGTTCCAACCGGTCCAGTCGGCGTTCGGGTTGAAATTGGAGGAGCCCGAGGCGATCAGCTTGATGCTGGGATCGGTCCACTTCATCAGCTTGGCGGCCTCCAGCGCAAACTTTCCGTAATCTTCCGCCGAACGATGCCCCATCTGCCAGGGGCCATCCATTTCATTCCCCAATCCCCAGTAAGTGATCTTCCAGGGCTGCGCGCGGCCGTTTTGTTTGCGCAGCCGAGTCATCGCCGTGTCCTCGGATGAGTTGCAGTATTCCACCCACTGCTGAGCCTGCTGCCAGGAGCCGATCCCCAGGTTCGTACAAAAGTATGGCTCGGTTCCGAGTTTTTCGGCGTACTCCATGAACTCGTGAGTGCCGAAGCGATTGTCTTCGACGGTTCCCCAGGCCATTTCGAGCCGACGCGCGCGCTGGTCGCGCGGGCCGATGCCGTCCATCCAGTTGTAATTCGATGAGAAGTTGCCGCCCGGCCAGCGCAGGATGGTGACGTTCAGCTTCTTGGCTGCGTCGAGGACGTCGCGGCGGAAGCCGCTCGCGTCGGAAAGCGGCGAGCCTTCGTCGAAGATGCCGCCTTCAATGCATCGCCCCAGGTGTTCGATGAAGTTGCCATAGATCTTGGGGTCGATGTCGCCGATCACCCGCTCGGTGTCGATTTTGATGCGAGCTCGGGCGGGCGCGGATTGCGCGCGGACGATCCAGGGCGCGGCGGCTAGAACCTTGGCAAAACTGCGGCGCGAAAGCGACGGGGCTGTTTTCATGGATTGCACCAGAACGCAGTATGTCATACGGCGGCGGATCATGCAAGCGCTTACAGCCGGCTACTACGACACATCGTTCTGGCCGCCCATAGCCGCAGGTCCCTCAGCACCTTCGAAGAGCTCGCGCTGCGAAGATGGGACTGGAAGATCGACAACGCGCTTAGTGGCGAGGCCGCAGCTTGAAGCGAACCTCTCGACTGCGTCGTCGTCGGAGTAGAGCATACGGGCGCCGCCGACCAGCGCAATAGCTACGATCTGGCGGTCGAATTTCATAGCGCTCTTGGTGATCCGCATCCCTTGGCGCGGGTCGCCGGATTGGATCGCAGCGCGCAGGCGCATGGCGAGTTCCACCGCAGCCCGCTCGTCGAAATCGCCGATCCGGATGAAGGCGGACACTCGTAGCGTCGTGAGAACATCTTGAACGTGGACGCCCTCGGTCACAAGGACCTCAGACAGCGCCGGGGCAGGCACAAGAACCTGTTCTTTGGCTGCCTCGAGTTCCTGCATCAGGCCCGCCACGCGCTCGTGAGCGTGTTCGACCGCGTTCCCATGCTCCCCTTGTTTAAGCTCGGCGTCGGGAAAGAGTAACAGGGAGAGAATGGTACTGTCGAAGGCGACCGTAGTGTCACTCCTCTCGAAGCTCGCGCATCATGTCAGTCGGGTTAGGACGGCCACCCTCCGGCGGCGTCAGCCGTGTCCGTAGCCCGCCGAATACCTTCGACAGCGGGGTCTCATCGAGTGTCTCGAAGCTTTCGATATCGAAGCGATGAAGTTTCCAGTCACCCGATTCGGCGCGCGACCAGATTCCCTTGCCACTGACCCGCACCGGCGCGCTAAAGATGTGCTGCGCAAGACGGCGCGCGATCGATTTGGTCGTGATGCAGCGGTGTACGTCGTCCCCCGCCTTGATGTGAACGTTGATCGTTTCATCGCGCCCGCCGACCTGAATAACTTCGCCATCCAGGGTGCCCGGCTGGATTATCGGACCGACGCTCGATTCCACCGGTTGGTTGCGGCCAGGAAAATCAACGACCTTGGCTGTGCCGCGGACTATCCGCCCGACCGCATTGTCGGCAACCAGCTTCTCGTCGATCTGCCGGAAGGCATCCATCGCCGCCTTGGGCCCCGTGCCAAAGCGAACTTCGTCGAGGCGCCGTTGCACTTTATTCTGCGCGACAGGTTCAATACGGGAGACGACCGCCAGACTGCCGGGCTTAAGCTTGTCGAAGTGGACGTGCTCCTCGTGTCCGAGGAGCGTGGCGAAGCCGGCCATATATTCGGCCAGCCGCGACATCGGGATCGATGCGGGCGTGAAGGCGTCAATGTAGAGTTCGTAGGTGTCGTCTCCGCTCATACCTGCGCTTTCTCTCTAAACCGCATTATGGCAGATCCGCAAGGTTCCGTTCTGGCGTGTCCGCCTGGCGGGCGCGCGGCTCCCGCCGGGGTCGCATCGCCCTCTTACCGCAGCGAAGGAGCGTCTGCGGCGCGAATCACGCTCGCTGCCGCCTCCTTGGTGAGGAGTACCTGAGTGGCGAAGCTTGCCCCGGTCAGTGCGGACGTCCCAAGCACAAGCGTCAGAATGAAAAACAACAAAACCCGTTGCTTAACCCACTGCCGGGCTTCACGGCTCCAGAGCAGGTCGGTTTTATAGGCCGCGCCCTCCAGCAAGGTTTGTATATCGACATTTAGCTACTTGCGCTTTTTTTCGGCCTCGGCGCGAAGCTCACGACCACCGAGAATGCGCACATCGCGAGTCGTTCTTGGGCCCGTCGCTTCCTTCTTGATATATGTATAGGTACCAAGCAAACCGCTATACCGTAGGAAACACCCTACAGATCCGCCGCAAAGACGGCCACCACACCGAGCAACCAGGCAATTGCGCCGGGACTTGCGAAATACCACTGGAGAACCATGCCGACTCCGCCTTATACCATTCGGCCCATCTGTTCATCCCAGCGAATCGATAGGAAAGGAATTCGTGTAGGCTGCGTTGAATGCCATGTTCGGTTTTGCGGACATCAGTTAAGACAATCCCGTCTTCCTGCGGCCCGGAGCGCCGCAGCATCTCATAGGGGCCTCGGAAACTGAATTTACGGTCCCACCACAGATCTGGCCAGCTTCCGAAGCCGTAGGGCGAAAACGCCCCGTCGCCATAAAACTCGGTCAAAGAAATCGGGGCCAACTCGCCGTCGCTCAGCTTTAGACAAGGGACCTCGCCATCGAATCGCTGGACCGTCGCAAATTCCATGGCCATTTGGCGGACGTTAGTTACCACGTCGTCGATTGGGACGCCTTTTGCCTGCTCAGAATATCGTTGCTCAGAGAACAATTCGCGCTGGCTATTTGGCTCGGGACCTGTTTCGACACGGTGCGGAAGTCAGCCATCAGCCGAGATGAGAGGGCCTCGGCGCGCGAAACCGACTCCGGGTCCAACTCGAATTCAGTCATCGGTGACCAGTCATTAGCCGGATTCAGGCGTTACATTATTCGCGGCTTATCTCCCGCCCCGGGCGCTAGTTAGTATACACCCAATTGCGTCAATTCAAGCCTTATTTTTGGCGATTTCCCGCGAAACTGCCGCAAGAGCGTGACCAGGGGGGCGCGCGCGGACGAGGGCGTCCCACGGTTAGTGGCGGCGGCCGAACGAGCGTCCTCCGGATGGCGGACGGAAGCTGGGGTGGAAACTGGGCGCGCTTCTGGGCTTAAATCCGGAACTCGGCGGCTTCGAGCCGGAGCCGAAGGTGTGCCCCTCACCGCTTTCCCCGCGCTTGAACCCGCCAGTGGCGTACTTTGAGTTGCCGTAGCCGCCCGCGCTGCGCACATAGCGGCTGTCCGCGTAGTGCTGCTGGGTGAAGGTGCCATGCGTGCCGTACTTAGGCGCCCCGGCGGCTTCGTCGCGGCCGTAATAGGTCTGGCCGCTCGAGCGCGCGGTGCGGTAGGATTCCCACTCATAGGATGGGATGGGCCGGTAGCTGTGTCCCCACAGCAGGTCGCGCATCAACGCATATTGCCCGTAGAACACCCAGAAGTTGCCGCCGCTGCCGTGGTCCCAGTAGCCATACTGGTTGCGCTCCCCGACCGGCGCCATGTAGGCGAAGCCCGCCGGCTCGGCGACTTCATCGGCTTCCGTGTCGTACTTGCCCACCGGCTTGTGGGCGACGGACATGCCAATATTGTTTTCGCAAACATGGTAAGTGGCGCGTGGAATCTCCACCCAAGTCTCGTCGGACGTGGTGACGCCATCCTTGCCCGCGGCATCCGGAAACTTCGTTTTAACCGTGCGGATCTCTTCTTCGTAATCGCGCGAGCCGCCGGACTTGCGGTCCCGCAGATCCACCAACACCTTATCCCACGATGTGTAAAGCTGGCCAGTGAGCGACTGGAGCTCCTGCGTTCGCGCCGGCAAAGTAGCGACGTCTGTGTGCAGCGTCTCGGCGGAACCAAGCAGCCCGGCGTAATCCAGTCCGGCCAAATCCTTGGCTTCGGCCTTGCGGCGCGTTGCGTCGCTCGATTGCCAGGCTTTCTCGCCGTCGGCGGGAATCGCGCGCAGGGCCGTAAGGCGCGAGTCGAGATCGGATTTCTTCTGCGGCCAATCGGTTTCGGCGCGCGTGACGGCCAACGCGATAGGCGCGAAATCCCAATGTTCAAGCGCCTGACGGTCGGCCGCCATCTGCTGCAACTCGGTAGGCAGATTGCGCTTCATGTCCACCCAGTGCTGAGCCTCAGCCTCGACCAAGGTGGCTTCGTTCAGCGCGGCAGACCGCAGCGCGCGCTCCTCTTTCAGCAGTTTTTCGGTCTCGGGTTGGTCCTGGCGGCGGTTAGCCTTCAGCAGCTTGTCGAGCGCCGCGGCGTCGCGCTGCGCACCCTGCAACTCGCCTGCCGCGATGCGAAAGCGCTCCGGGAAGGCTGTGTTCATGTCATGCGCGCGGAATAGATCCGGGTCGGATGACAGATCGTGAGTGACTTCGTCCTGCGCGCTTTGGAATTGCTTCTGGGCTTGCGGAAGCTGGTGCGCTTCCGCGGCGATGTCCGCGCGCACCTTGCGCGGCAGATTATCGAACCCCGCGAACAGGACGATGACAATCAGGAAGCTCAGAATAACGGCCAAAACTTCGAGCCCACGACGGCTCATATAACTCCTCCACCGCTCCCTGACGGCCGCGGCTCTGTAAGTCCGAGCCGCACGTGAGTAAGCGGATTGTTACGGGCGGAAGACGGTGATGTCCGCCGGATTCAATTTGACGGCCATGCTGGCGCTGAACGGTTCGCCCTCGCGCTTACGGATCGCCAGATACCGCTGCCCGGTTTCTTCCACAAACTCCCAGCCGTAGAAGCCGGCGCCCTGCATCTGGCCGTCGTGAAAGACGCCCACTTCTTTGCTGAGGCGGTAATACCAATTCTTGCCGTCGAACTCAAAATTGTCGGCGGTATTTTGGCGCTGGTCCATTTGCGCGAGGTCGTCTTCAGAAAGACCCACGTCTTCGAGCGAGAGCTTGCGCCCGTCCAGGAATCCGCGCACTTCCAGCTCATCGTCTTCGTCGCGCACCTCCAGGGAGACGCGCCGCTCGCCGTGCTTGCCGCTGACGTCGAACCATTGTTTCTCGCCGGCTTCATAGCGATTGCCGTGGTCCACCGTGAAATCCAGATCGCTGTAGTTATCGCCGGCGCCGGAGATCGAGATGTTATCGCCCACGCGCGCGTCGGCAACCGTCAGGCTAGCGAGATCCTGCTTCGGTGTAGCCGGAGCCGCGGGCGTCGCGGGCCGTTCGAATAGCTTTTTCAGAATCATGAAGAGCAAAGCTCCCAGGACAATTAAGAGGGTGACAGTGATGGGGCCCATAGTTCGCGGCTACTGGCCGCCTGCCTGACCGGAAGACTGGCCGCCAACCTTTTCCGGGGGCGCGGCTATAGACAGGGGAATGCTGGGCGCCTTCAACTGCTGGCGTTCGCGCTTCAAGGCCGCCAGTTCATCGTCCGTGCCGTGACCCAAGGCGGCGAATTGCTTTTCCAGATCGTCGTCCTTTCCCGTCGAGGCGAGTTGATTGAAGGCCTGCGCGGTAGCCTCTTCCTTCGACACGGTTTCTTCGAACCGGTTGAGCGCCGCGAAGGCGTTGTCGGCGTTGCCCACTCCAGCCAGAGCCTCGGCCACTTTGCGCTGCGCTTGCGCGGCGTTCTTGCGCGCCACCAGCGTGGTGGCGGTGCGCTCGGCCTCGTCGATTTTGCGCTTCAACTCGCCCTCCTGTTGCTTGAGCGTGTCGCTGGCCTTCTGCGCCTGATCCACGGACACTTGCATGGAGGCGACCTGCTTGTCGCACTCGGCCTTCTTCGCCAGAGCCTGGCGTGCCAGATCCTCCTTGTTGGCGTCGAGCGCCAAGCCCGCGCGGTCTTTCCACTCCTGCGACTGGCGGACGTATTTTTGATATTCGGCGTCCAGGCGGTTGTAGTTGCTCATGGCCACGGCGGACGCCTGTACGGCTTTGTTCAGCTCGTTCCGCATGTCCGCCACGGTCTGACGGACGGTGGCGTCGAAGGTGGCATCCTCGACGGCGCTCATGCCTTCATTAGCCTGACCGCGGGCGACGCGGCCGGCGCGATTGAAAATATCCGATAGAAATGCCATGTTCGATTTGTCTCCCGTTACACCAAGCTACACCAAACCACTCAGAATCCGGCGCGCCACCATGACGTCGACCAGCAGGAAATGCACGCAGGAGAGGATGTCGTCCTGGTCTTCGGGACCCAGGTCTTCGAGTTTGCAGAAATTATTCAGGGTGATGGCGGTCTGGCCCTGGCCGGCATCGTAGAGTTGGAAGTACGAAGTTGAAATGCCGTTATGCGCGTCGAGCATGCTGCGCATCATCGGCGCGGTGATGGCGGATTCCGGCGCCACAGTGCAGGTCAGCGACAGGTATAGGACGTCGCCTTCGAGCACGGCCTGGACGGCCACACCGCTCTGGAGTTCCTGCACCCGCAGGACACCGGGGGTGGGCTCGGTTACTTCGTAGCCTTTTTCGGCAAGGAGCGCTTTGATCTGATCGGCGTGGATACTTGCGATTTGAGCGGTCATATTTGGGTTTATACTCGTTAGGAACTACGACGACGCCGCGGGAAAAGTTCAATGCGGCGGAAGCCGTTGGTTGCGTTGGAGTTCCATGACACAGTATAGCCGATGGCGGAGGCTGCAGGCGCTCAAATCCAGGCCAATTGGCGCAGGGCCCGACTCTTGACGAACGAAATTAGACCTCGATAGCGGCAGCCGATACGTTACAATTTTGTAATGCGCGGCAACGAAGAGATGCTACGTCTATTGAACGAAGTGCTCAAAGCGGAGCTGACTGCGATCAACCAGTACTTTCTGCATGCCAAGATGTGCGAAAACTGGGGATATCAAAGGCTGGCGGCGTTGGACCGGCAGGAATCCATCGAAGAGATGCACCACGCCGATATTCTGATGCAGCGCATCCTTTTTCTGGAGGGCATCCCCAACATGGTCGAACTGTTCCCGATCAAGATCGGCTCGGACGTGAAAAGGCAACTGGAGAATGACTTGGCCCTGGAACTGGATGCGGTGCCGCGGTTGAATGAAGCTATCAAGGTGGCCACCCATGTAGGGGACAACGGGTCGCGCGAGCTGTTTAAACAGATCCTGCTGGACGAAGAGCATCACATCGATTATCTGGAAGGCCAACTGCACATCATCGAGGAGATCGGGCTGGATAATTATTTGGCGCAGCAGATTCACGCAGCCGGCAAAGCGTAAGCCGGCCGGGTTTGTTGTAGAATAGAGATTCACCGGGAGGTGAGTCTTCTCGAGTAGCAGGCGCGCTGTATCGCTCTCCGAATTTTTTCCTCCGATTTTCGGCGCGGTATCGCACGGCCTTTTTTCGCTGCTCTTCCCCGACGAGTGCCGCGTTTGTGCGCGGCCTTTGCGCCGCTTCTCGCGCGTGCCGGTGTGCGCGGACTGCCTGAAGGATCCCGCGCCGCTGTGCGCCGAGTTCTTCTGCCTCAATTGCCGGACGCCTTTCCTGAACGGCTTTCCGCTGGATTCCGAGGGCCGCTGCATGCTTTGCCGCAGCGGCCGGCAAGGCTACGACGAAGCCTTCTGTTATGGAGCGTATGAAGGCACGCTGCGGAAGCTGATCCACCTTTTCAAATACAGCGGCATCCGGCGGTTGGCCCGGCCGTTGGGCGCGCTGTTGGCCGACGCGCTGCCGCGCGACAGGCAATTCGACGTGGTGACGGCCGTGCCGTTACACTGGCGCAGACGTTGGCAGCGCGGGTTCAATCAGTCGGAATTATTGGGCAAGGCTATCGGGGGCGCAAGGGGTATTCCGGCGATGAACTTGCTCCGCCGCCGATCGGCGACACGGGCGCAGGCGGGACTGAGCAATGCGCAACGGCGCGAGAATGTGGCCGGCGCGTTCCGCGCCCGGCGCAGAGTGAACGGACTGCGGATTCTGTTGGTTGACGACGTGATGACCACGGGCGCCACGGCGGGAGCCTGCGCGCGGGCGCTGAAGCAAGCCGGAGCAAGGTCGGTATCGCTGCTGTCGCTGGCGCGCGTAGACCGGAGATTTACGGATCAGACGGACCGAAGCAGACGAAAGGGACCTGTTTAAATGACTAGTTTGAACAGACTGCAAAAGCCAGTTCTGGTTTTGAATGCGAGTTACGAGCCGATCAACATTTGCGCGGCGCGGCGGGCGCTCGTGCTGGTGTTGAAGGGGGTGGCTTCGGCGGAGGAGGAATCCACGCAGCACATCCATTCGGCGCGCAGCGCGGTGAAACTGCCGAGCGTGATTCGATTGCTGGAATACCGGCGCATCCCGCACCAGACGCGGGCCCTGTCGCGCAAGAACATCCTGATGCGGGACCGCTACACGTGCCAGTATTGCCATCGCACCCTGCCTTCGTCGGAGTTGACCCTGGACCACGTGGTGCCGCGTTCGCGCGCGGGCGAATCCAATTGGGAGAATCTGGTGGCGTGCTGCAATCCGTGCAACAACCGGAAGGGCAACCGCACGCCGGAGGAATCCGGTATGAAGCTTGCGCGGCAGCCGCGGCCCTTCAGTTTGCATACCAGCCGGCACTTGATGCGGCTACTGGGCAAAAGCGACGAGCAGTGGCGGAAGTATTTGTTCTATTGAAGCGGAGCAAAAGCCCACGGTCTTGCTATCCTAAGCGTTAAGGCCCGCAATGCGCCACAGCACTCGGTACAGATTAAACACTTTCTTTTCGTCAACCAATTTCCCGAAGGGCGTAAAATGGCTGCTCATTAGCAATTCCGCGGTCTTCGTATTGAGTTACGTGGCGTATCAGGCCGGTCTCGGAAACATCTTCGGCCCGTTCGCTTTGGTGCCCAGGCTGGTGGTATACCATTTTGCCATCTGGGAACTGGCGACCTACCTGTTCCTGCACGGCGGCGTCTGGCATCTGCTCTTCAACATGCTCACTCTGTGGATGTTCGGCGTCACGCTGGAGAGAGACTGGGGCACACGGAAGTTTCTAAAGTACTATTTTCTGTGCGGGATCGGCGCCGGCTTGTGCGACGTCGTAGTGAACGCGCTGTTGGGCAACTGGTACACCAGCACCATCGGGGCCTCCGGCGCCATTTACGGAGTACTGCTGGCTTATGGCGTGTTGTATCCGGAAGCCACCATCCTTTTCCTTTTCTTGTTTCCTATCCAGGCGAAGTATTTCGTCATGATTTACGGCGCCATAGCGCTCTTGGGTTCTCTAAACGTCAACAGCGGCGTGAGCAACGTGGCGCACCTGGGTGGGATGATTTTCGGCCTGATTTACCTGAGAGTGCATTTCCCGCGGGTGGACATGTACGAAATGCGCCGTTGGTATCGCAAGTACAAAACGCAGCGCGCCAAGAAGAAATTCCAGGTGTACATGCGGAAGCACGGCTCCGGCCGCGGCCCTTGGGTGAACTGAACCACTCCCTGACGGTCGTGGCTCGGTAAACCCCACCTCTTAACCCAAGTGTAACCTCCCTGTAACCCGAGGCGGCCTCGCCGTGTTGTATGCTGCGATGTCCGTATTAATTCCGCTCTATTCCAAGGAGGGTTTTATGGCGAGTGCGGCAACCGCAACCGCAAGCGTACATGCGAAGCTTGAGAAGTCACCCAGCAAAGCAGGGATGCTGGTTTTTGCCGTGATCCTGATAGCCGGCGTCGGGTATGCCGCGATCAACCTGCTTTCGGACCTTTCCGGCGTGCGCACGGCAACCGCCTTTGAGTATTTGCTGTTGGGTGTGGCACTGCTCACGGCGCTGGGATTCGAGTTCGTGAACGGCTTCCACGACACGGCCAACGCCGTGGCCACGGTGATCTATACGCATTCGATGGAGCCGCACATCGCCGTGGCCTGGTCGGGGTTCTGGAACTTTCTTGGGGTGGTGATCTCCTCCGGCGCGGTGGCCTTCGGGATCATCTCGCTGTTGCCCGTGGAGTTGATTCTGCAGGTAGGCAGCGGGGCGGGTTTCGCCATGGTCTTCGCCCTGCTGGTGGCGGCCATCATCTGGAACCTGGGCACCTGGTACTTCGGGCTGCCCTCGTCCAGCTCGCATACGTTGATCGGCTCGATCATCGGAGTGGGCATCACCAATCAGCTCATGGCCGTGAAGACGGGCACCAGCGGCGTGGATTGGGCGCAGGCCACCAACATCGGCAAAACGCTGCTGATTTCGCCCGTAGTCGGCTTCGTGTGCGCGGGGCTGCTCCTGCTGCTGATGAAAGTTACGATCCCGGACAAACGGCTCTATCAGGCTCCCGAGGGGGACGCGCCGCCGCCGCTGTGGATTCGCGCGCTGCTGGTGCTGACCTGCACCGGCGTGAGCTTCGCGCATGGCTCCAACGACGGCCAGAAGGGCATGGGGTTGATCATGCTGATCCTGATCGGCACAGTGCCCACGGCGTACGCATTGAACCACGCGGTGACCGCACGGCAGTCGCAGGAATTCGTGATGGTTTCGAACCAGGCGGCTGGCGTGCTGTCTCACTATGTGTCGCCCAACGCGGTGATTGGCGACGCGCGCGACGACGTGACGGCTTACATCCGGACAAAACAATTCAATCCCAACACCATGCTGGCCCTGCGCACGCTCGTTGGCGATATCGGCAACGAGATGGCGCTTTACAAGGAACTGAAGCACGTGCCCGCCGACCGCACGCCGAACTTCCGCAACGACATGTACGTGGTGAGCGAAGCGTTGCGCCTGATGCAGAAGTCCGGTAAGCCGGAATTCGCCGCAGCCGATGTGGCGGTGCTCGCCAATTATAAGAAGCACATCGACAATGCCACCAAGTTCATTCCCCTCTGGGTGAAAGTGGCGGTGGCGATGGCGCTGGGCCTGGGTACGATGGTGGGCTGGAAGCGCATCGTGGTTACGGTGGGATCGAAGATCGGCAAGGACCACCTGACTTATGCGCAAGGCGCGGCCGCGGAGATCACCGCTATGGTCACCATCGGCGCCGCGGACTGGTTCGGCATGCCGGTAAGCACTACGCACGTGCTTTCCTCGGGCGTGGCGGGAACCATGGCTGCCAACCGCTCCGGGCTGCAATGGGGAACAGTGCGGAACCTGGCGATGGCTTGGGTGCTCACGCTGCCTGCCTCGATTATATTGGCGGGCTTCTTGTTCTGGCTGTTCCGGCATATCGGCGGCTAGGAGTATCCCCTCGGGCGCAGCGTCACCACAACGCTCTTCGAGACGCCGCCGCAACTCGCCGTGACAATTACCCGTTCGGCGCGGGTAACGGGATTCGTCGGGATGGACACCTGCCATCTCCGGCGGGCGGCGGGGACCACTACATCGGTGACCGGGGCCGCGGACGGGCCGGCGGCCGTCACCTTGACGAAAGCCCCGTTTACGGGCGTAAAACCGCTAAATGTGAGCGTTGCCTGGATGGAGTCGCCGCCAGAAACCGCGGCGGAACTAACGTCGAATCCGGTTAACTGTATTGTGCCATCGTCATGCGCGGGCGATGCGGCTACCTTCCGAGCTTCAGACAGATCGGTATACCCCTCCCACATCAGGCAGAGGCCCATTGTCAGGGTTAGGACCGTCACGGCTTGGTCGAACTTTTCCATGTTGGGCCCGCGCCCTATCAACCCTCGTGGCGGAACGCGTAGTTCCCCAGAATGAACTGGTCCGCGAACCAGTTCATGACCTCCCGGCTGTGCATGTACATATCCAGTTGGCTGGAGCAGGCCAACAGGCGGCCCAGAAGATCAAGGCGCTCGGCGGTTTGATCGGCCGGCGCTTTACGGAACCACGCGTTGACCAGGTCGCCCCGGCGGTCCGCTCGAAATCCGTAGTGGACCAGGCATTTCTCCAGGAAACAGGCGCGCAGGCTGCGTCGCCCGTGGGCTGCGCCGCCGCCCTCGAACCGGAATGAGATGTAATTCTCGCCCGGTGTATCGGAGAGGCAGGCATCCACCAAGCTGTAGTGATAGGCCAGCCGGGAATTCAGGTTCATGTACTCGTCGGCAACCAGTAGATGGCTTTCCTGGCCCAAGGGACGCCCAATGCCGCCGCGCGGAGTGAAGGTGGCCGACAGGACCGATGCGAGATCTCCAATCCTGGCCGGCATGTGGCGGGTCCAAGTTACTTCCGGATGACTGATACCTTGCCACAAGGCTTGAAACGGTCTGGAAACGATCCGGTCGGGCGTGACCGAGCGCTTCTCCGGCTCGCCCAACGCCAGACCGCCGCCCAGATCGATCACCGAGAGACTCAGCGGCAGGGGCGTCTCCAGCTTTCGGAACGACTGGGAGCCGCCACGCCCCAGCTCCCGATCGTTGACTTCGAACATCGTCTCGATAGCTTTCTCGTGGCAATAACGGAGTACGTCGTGGCCCGACTTGCAGCCTGAGGGGCGGAAGTTGTCGGCCGCCGGATCCTGCAGGTTGAGCGTCAGCAGCCGCGTGCCGATCGGGTCGCTTACCCGCTCACGGTACCGCGCCGCGGTGGACGATTCCTTGTGGGCAGGCGGCCACAAGATACCGGGATAAACGCGGGCCTGTACCGCATCCAGGCTGACTGGCTCGCCGCTGGTCAAGCGGTCGAATGCGCCGGTCATCTGGAATACGGATGGGATTTGGAATTCCCGCAGCAGCGTAGCGGCATGGCCTGCGATATTGCCCCATTCGGCCACCAGTCCGGCGATGCGGGGAAGAATGCCCACGATTTCCGGGGAAGGCTTGCGGAGAAAGACGACCGCACCCGGCGGGGACGCGCCGATATTCTGAATCTCGTCCACCAGAAAGGCTTTGCCGGAGGTTCGGCCGGGATACACGGTGCGGCCGCCGGCCACCTTCGCTTCGGTCTTGGGAGCCGAGCGCGGCTTGGTCCGTCCGGCGTCGGCATTCGCCAGCGGGCGCGATTGGACGATCCAAAGCGCGCCATCGTGGTCCAGAACCCATTCGATGTCCTGCGGCGCGCGGAAATGACGCTCGATGTGCACTCCCCAATCCGCCAGGGTTCGCAAGTAGACGTCAGCCAGGCTGGGCTCGTTCTGCTCCGCGGGCGGCATCGGAACAGTAGCGATGCCTCCTCCGTCCTGCAATACGATTTCTTCTTCCTTCTTGACCAGGTGGCGCTCGACAACGGCATGCGGTGTGGAGCGATTCACCAGGAAGAGGTCGGCGGGATTGCGGCCGCTGGCGATTCCAAGCCCCAAACCTCGTGTGGCGGTGATCCAGAGATTCTTGCTTTTCGGGTTGCCGGGATCGCGCGTATACATGATGCCGGCGGCGCGCGCCGGAATCGTCTTGACGAACAGCGCCGCCATGGGCGTGTCCACTTCCAGCAGGCCGGCGGAGAGCCGGTAGAACAGCGCCCGCTCGCGAAACCTGGCCGCGATCACCTTTCGGTAAGCGTCGATTGCCTGGCCGGCCGGCACGTTCAAGAGGCTGAGGAACTGGCCGGCGTAGGATCGCGCATTCCCCTCGCCGCGGGCACTCGAACGCACTGCCAGGGTGCCGCCTTTGCCGATCGACGCCGCGGTTCCCTCGACGATCGCGCCTTCCACGGCCGGTGGCAGCGCGGACTCCGTGACGCACTGGGTAAGGTGCTCGGACACGCGCCGGATGGCTTCAAGATCGTTCAGGTCCAAATTGTGAGTAGCATCGCGGATCGTTTGCCAAAGAGGAATCCCGCAGTATTGCCGGTAGGCTTCCGTGGTCAGGACGAAACCGTCGGGAACCGGCAAGCCCAGCCGGTTGCGGATCTCGCCCAGTACGGCAGCCTTGCCGCCGGCGTCTTTTTCCGAATCCGCATCGAGTTCCGCAAGCCATGCGGAGAGCCGCGGTTTAGCCAGTTCGTCGAGACTGGCGGCATAGCGTTCGATTTCGTTTTGCTGCGTTTCGAGCGCCGCGGCGAGGGTGCGTTGCGAAACCCCGGTGAGGCGTTCCAGGGATTCCACCACGCCGCGAATGTGGATGAAGATCGCCCCGATGCGGCCCCCCAGCACTTCGCGGCGCGGCGGGGCGTATTGCAGGTCGTCCTGAAGCCCGGCAAGCAACTCCAACGACTCGTTATTCAGCGCCAGAAGCCGGCGAAAGCTCGCATACTTCGCGCGCACGCGATCCGCGGCCGGGTCGGGCGTTTCTTGCTGTCGGATTTCGCGCCGGAATAACCTCATAGGTAAGGTAGGACGGGACTCCCGGCCTCTCCCGCAGCCAGGAGGTCTATCCCACTGCCTTGGTGAGGTCCGTTCGCGTCACGTTCATCAGCCGTAGCGCGCGGCCAGGATCCCTATAGTAGTAACGGACCACGTCGCCGGCCTGCCAGGTGCTGACGGGCATCGCCAGCAGGTCGTCGGACGCCGCGAATGTAATGACGGCGCGATCCTTCGCGGCGTAAAGTGTAATCGTTTTCCCGGTGCGATCCACCACGGGAGGCCCAGGACTCTTGGCCACGTTGTAGCGCTCTGCGACCGGCGTGTATTGGATGGTCCTGAAGGTTCCGGTGGCGCGGTCGTAAACTACAATGCGCCGGTTCTTGATATCCAGGAGCAGCCGGCCACCGGCCACTGGCGCCGGGCCCATCTCGTTGGGATCCGCGGGAGCATCGATGGTCACTGGCGGCAAAACGCCGGGGCTGGATCGGGTTGCGACAGCCGCCTCCCGAATTAGCGTCACCTGCCGCGTTTGCCGGTCATAGGCGATCACGCGGCCCTGCTCAACCTTCCCCAGAGGTCCGCAGCCCACCAGGCACAGCGTCGCGGCGATACCTGCCATCCCGGCCCCGGCTACCTGCGGCATTTTAGGCAACCAGCACCGCCTCTTTCTTCAGGGCCAGTTCTTCCCGCACGCCCATGACGAACTTCAATACGATGAATAGCGACAGCAGCGAAACCAGGCCGAGAATCAGAATAGTTGCGGAGAGGTCCAACACCGATTTGAGGCTTGGGTACCTGGCCGCGATAATCTTCATGAGAATGGATACGTCGCAGCCGATGACGGCGCACCCGAAAAAGATGCGAATTCCGTACCCCTTGACGTATTTGGTAGCCACCGCTCCTATTTGCGCGCCGACGGCAGCCCCGATCAGCATGATGAACGCGGCCCACAATTCTACGCGGCCTTTGTAGCTGTATGTCGCCGCGCCGTACAGCCCGGAGACGGCAATTTCAAAGAGGTCCGTACCAACCGCAACATGCGTTGGCACGCCGATCAAATAGATCAGGGAGGGCATGCGGATCAGTCCGCCTCCTATCCCAAGAACGCCGGCCAGCCAGCCGGTAAAGAAAGCCACGCCCACCGGCAGCCACACCGAGCAACGCACGCCGGACCTAGGGAAGTTGACGACCGGAGGAATCTTGATCTGCTGCAATGTCTTGTACCATTCGATGCCGGTTGTGAGAGGATCCACAGGCTGGCCGGCGGCTCTGGCGGCGCGATCTTTGTTGCGCCGCTTCAGGACGTCGGCAAACACCAGCCATGCGATCCCGGTGAGCAGAACAAGGTAGCCGCAGCGGACATAGAGG